>Ga0055584_100003520_pt1 | contig 15454 bp, 12 predicted proteins | sample OSDHelmetaG_FD_58716 | JGI IMG/M metagenome (GOLD analysis project Ga0055584, IMG submission 58716) | Pelagic marine sediment microbial communities from the LTER site Helgoland, North Sea, for post-phytoplankton bloom and carbon turnover... | ecosystem: Environmental > Aquatic > Marine >... | reverse complement strand
TGGACATCTTTAAGGTTTGGGTGTAATTTTCATATTTACCCTTTGATTGGCCATGATATCTGTGGTACCTTTGTAACAATGGCACTTAAAAAAGAAATCAAATCAATTTTAACTCAACTTGGGGTAAAATCGAAGAATGAAAGTGTATTTACAGGACGTAATTGGATTACTGCCCTTAATACGAAAACAGAGAAAATATTTTCCCCAACGGATGGCGAGGAAATTGGTAGTATTGTTTTTTCAGGAATCACTGAATATGAAGCCATTTTAAAAAGAGCTGTAGCTGCAAAAAAATCTTGGGCTGATGTTCCTGCTCCCAAAAGAGGAGAAATCGTACGGCAGTATGGTAATATTTTGCGCGAAAACAAGAACGCATTAGGCACTTTGGTATCCTACGAAATGGGAAAAAGTCTAGCAGAAGGAAAAGGTGAAGTGCAAGAAATGATAGACATCTGTGATTTTGCGGTTGGACTCAGCAGGCAATTGCACGGATTAACTATGCATAGTGAAAGACCAGAGCATAGAATGTATGAACAATGGCATCCTTTGGGAATTGTTGGAATCATAAGCGCATTTAATTTCCCGGTGGCTGTTTGGGCTTGGAATGCAATGATTGCTGCTGTTTGTGGAAATGTAAGCATTTGGAAACCTAGCGAAAAAGCTCCTTTGTCTGCTGTTGCTTGCATGCAGTTAATGAAACAAGTATGTACAGACAATAATCTACCCGAAGGAATTTTCAATATGATTCAGGGTGATTATGTAATCGGAAATCAAATGGTAAACGATCCAAGAGTGGCATTAATATCCGCTACTGGGAGTACTCGAATGGGTAAAATTGTTGGAGAAAACTTAGGCAAGCGTTTAGGCAAATCAATCTTAGAACTGGGTGGTAACAATGCCATCATTATTTCAGAATTCGCCAATTTAGAAATGGCAATTAAAGGCACCTTCTTTGGTGCTGTAGGCACATGTGGACAAAGGTGTACAAGCACAAGAAGACTAATTGTCCATAAAAAGCAATACAAGAAAGTAAAAGACTTATTAATTAAGGCTTACAAACAGCTCAAAATTGGAGACCCGTTAGACGAGAATAATCATTGCGGGCCATTAATTGATCAAGACGCGGTAAAAATGTATACCCGAGCTATTGATCGTGTAAAAGAAGAAGGCGGTAAAGTATTATATGGTGGCAAAGTATTACGAGGTGCAGCATATAAAAGTGGTTGTTATGTTACCCCAACAATAGTTGAAGCTTTAAATCACTATCAAATGGTTCAAGAAGAAACCTTTGCGCCAATCTTGTATATTATGCAATATGAAAAGATTGAAGAGGCGGTTGCTATGCAGAATGATGTGAAACAAGGACTCAGCTCTGCGATATTTACAGACAAGTTGCAAGAGGCCGAATATTTCCTCAGCTATAAAGGTTCAGATTGCGGAATTGCCAATGTCAATATAGGTACTAGCGGGGCTGAGATAGGAGGCGCTTTTGGCGGTGAGAAAGAAACGGGTGGAGGGCGTGAAAGTGGAAGTGACGCCTGGAAAGCATACATGAGAAGGCAAACCAATACCATAAATTATGGTGACAATCTGCCACTAGCACAAGGAATTACATTTGATATGTAATATCATTTATTGAGCAGAATATATTTTTCTGGCAAAAAAGGGGTAAAATTGCCCTACCAAATTATAGAATTATGTCAAAATTATTAGAAGGTAAAAAGGGGATTATTTTTGGAGCATTGGATGAAAAATCCATCGCTTGGCAAGTAGCTTTAAAAGCAAAGGAACATGGTGCTGAATTCATTTTAACGAATGCTCCGATAGCAATGCGCATGGGTGCCATCAATGATTTGGCCAAACTGTGTGATGCTGAAATTATTCCAGCTGATGCTACATCAAACGAAGATTTAGAAAACCTAATTGATCAGGCGGTTGCCAAGTTCGGCAAACTTGATTTTGTATTGCATAGCATCGGTATGTCATTAAATGTGCGTAAAAAGAAGGCATATACAGATATAAACTATGATTGGATGCACAAAACATTTGACATTTCTGCCATTTCATTTCACCGCGTTATGCAGTTGCTATATAAAAAGGAAGCAATGAATGACTGGGGTAGCATTGTTGCATTAACCTATATGGCTGCGCAACGAACCTTCCCTGATTATAGCGAAATGGCTGAGAGTAAATCGTTATTGGAATCATTTGCGCGTAGCTTTGGATATCACTTCGGTTTGGTGAATAAGGTACGGGTGAATACCATCAGTCAATCTCCTACCATGACTACAGCTGGCAGTGGTGTGGGTGGCTTTGATGCATTTTACAATTATGCAGATAAAATGAGTCCATTGGGCAATGCAGATGCAGCCAGTTGTGCAGACTATTGCGTTTCCTTATTCAGTGATTTAACGCGTATGGTTACCATGCAGAATTTATTTCACGATGGTGGCTTTAGTAACATGGGAATCTCTCAAGAGGCCATGGAAATATTTGCGGATAAGCAATCCTAAGTTACGTAAAGCGGCAACCTACTTTTTCTCTATATAGATATTATTGCAAATGAACTTTGTGAAAAAAGTTGCACTGCATCATTTTGGCCCAACCTTAAGATTGAATTGGTGTACCCCTTAAAAAACGGTTAGCTTATACTTTTTATAATATGTTGTTGCCCATTAATTTCAAATGTATCTCCTTCTCTTTTGTCCATTAGTTCATAATAAATAGGAGCTTCTTGAGAAACGCCAAATACTTTTATACCCTCCATTTCAAAAGATTTAAAAGCAATACCTAAATAGAATACTTCATGATCCGATTGAATAATTGCTCCTGGCTTGGCTTCGGTAAATGACTGTTCAGCATGCCCTTGTACAAAGTTCAATTCGTTTTTTGCATGAATCAATTTTTCCTTAAAAGCCAACTTCATGTCAGTTGCTTCATTTTGATGTGAGTAGTCTTCTTTGTCTAATACACTCTCCTCATCGATGTCTGCAGCACCTGCATTTGCTTGATAAGCTGTATTAATATCCTTAATTGTAGCTTCAAGGTGGGTTACAATATCCTTTATTATTCTATCTTTATTCATAATTGTATTACAAAGTTGCTGCATTTTCAATGCTTTCTTCTGTCAATAAATCAAGTAAAATAATGACACATATCAGTATTTGAAAATTGAGCCTCCTTAAACATCCGTTTCTTCTTTATCCCAACTAGTTTCAAAACTTTCGTTGATAAGTACAGAGTCAAATTCTTCAATAGGTGCCTTGGATCCTGCAAAGATGCCAATCAGCATGGTAACATTGGTGCTTAATATAACAAACATCAATAAAGCCATATTTACTTCTGGCAGTTTAAGCTCTTCTGGGAGCATGAAATAGAGCAAAATTGTAATCAAACCTCTAGGAGATATAAAGAGTTCTGGAAATATACTTTTTCGGCTAAACACATATAAAAATAGGAATCTACAAAATAGAATACCTGTAAAAATCATTATACCATTCTTAAAAACAGTCCAATTTGCTAATTCATTTAGGTCTATGATATAACCAAAAATCAGAAAGAAGAATGTTTTAACCAAGAATGTGCTTTCATATGTGACCATGTGCAAGTTTTTAAAATCTTCTTTATACCCTTCATATTTGAAATACTTATTGAATTTCCCGAAATTGAATTTGCTTAAGTTTTTGAGCATTAACCCAAATACTAAAATAACTAACAAAGTAGAAAGATGAAAAATTTTGCCTGTTGCAAATACGAAAATCAATATGGCGATAATCAGAAAGAATTTGACACTATGCCTTAACCTACTTAACACGAATGCTAAGATCAAACTACATACTACTGCCAGAAAAACTAGCAACAGCATGTCCGCGCCCAATTTCACAAAAGAAGAAGCTTCGAAGGTTGTTGTGGAAATTAAAAAATTAAAAAATACAATTCCTAAAATATCAGAAAATGAACTTTCAAAAATGATAAACTCTTTACTCTCTTCAGCTAATTTAGTTACTGAAGGTATAGCAATTGCTGAACTTATTACAGAAAATGGAAGTGCATTAAGTAAACATTTATAGAATGATTCGATGGTTACTATTTGAAAAAGCATTGCAAGCACTAAATTGGTTATTACCAAAACACCTAGGGCTGCAAAGAATGCCCATAAAGTAAGACGGATTTTTTTCTTACTTATTTCTAGATCTAAGGCACCTTCAAAAACAATCAAAATTAAACCGATGGTTCCTAAAACCGGTATGATATCCGAAAAATCATAAATCGGAAAATTAAAGTAATTACATACCAACTTTATAATGACCCCTGTTCCAATAAGGAGTAAAACTGAAGGAAAATTGATTTTGTGTGCTATCAAATCTAAGATATAAGATAAGATAATGAGCAAACTCAATACTTCTAGAATTTCGTAAACATTCACTATGCAAAGCTAACAATTTACCAATTCCAAGGTGCATTTTTATTTGGTCGTCACTGTCGCAAGCCTAATAGAATTTTACTTCAAAAAAATTATTTTGAAATTTTAAAGTGTACTTTTGCAGAGCCTTTTACAAATTGAAGAAATGACAAGAAAAGTTCACAACAATAACAACATTTTAGTGCCAATCGATTTTTCTGAGATATCATTCTCAGCCTTGGAGCATGCTAAGACAATGGCAGTTAAATACAATAATGAAATCACATTATTGCATATAGAAGATGATACCGCAAAATCAGAAAGCCGATTAATAGAATTGGCGGGTAATATTAAGAACGAGTTAAACGTAAACGTACATACCCTACTAAAATCAGGTAAAGTGAGTGATATGATTGCTCAAGTAGCAGAAGTCGGGAACTACGATTCCATTGTGATGGGAAGTGGTGGATCTTCTGGAATGCAGCTTTTTATGGGAAGTAATGCCTCTAAAGTAATCCGATCCATTAAAATCCCAGTAATTGTTGTAAAGACAGGTCAAACTTTTGATGGTTATGATAAAATCGTTATGCCGGTTGATTTATCTGTTGAATCCAAACAAAAAGTAGGCTGGGCAAAACATTTAGCAAAGAAATATGATTCTACAATTCATGTTATTTATGAGGAAGAAGATGATGAATATTTCCAAAAAAACATCAAAGCCAACATCAATCAGGTATCTGACATTCTAACTGAAGCTGGTGTAAAGCATGAACTATTCAAACTTGAAGACGATACGTTCCCTGGTAAATTATATAAGGACACCTTGCAATATGCAGAACAAATTGATGCTGATTTAATCTTAGTTATGACTCAATTGGAAGGAAGTTTCATGGATTTCGTAATTGGCAGTCACGCTCAGTTAATTGTAAATAGAGCTAAATGCGCTGTAATGGTGGTTCAACCCAGTGAAACAGGCTTTTCTTTTGACTATTTGTAAGAATTTCACTCCTTAATACCAACGGTCATTTCCCGCTTTCCGGGAGGTCCAGGTAAACTTTTTACTTCAAAACCTGCCATTTTTAGGTTTCGCTTAAATTGTCCTTGAGCACAATACGTAACTACCTGTGTGCCTTTTCGGGATAAAGCGGCAATATGCTGAAATACAGATTCTTGCCACATTTCTTCCTGTTTAGAAGGTGCAAATGCATCAAAATAAATTAGATCAAATGGCTCAATCGAAGTAAAATCCTGGATACCTAATGTCACCTTGGTTAAACTAAAATTTTCCAATTGGATTACATCATCCGATTCCATGAGTTGAGTCCAAAGGTCTTTTTCCTCTTGGCCCTCAGCATTTTTTTCAATGAAGTCTTTGAGTAGTTCCTTTGAAAGCGGAAAGGGTTCCAACCCAACATAGTCAATTAATCGTTCTCGCTTATTCCTGCAAGTTAATAATGCATTTAAACCTGTTCCTAAGCCTATTTCTAAAATCCGCACAGGACTTATAGGCATTTTGAATAGCCCATTTTCAATAAACACATGTAATGCCTCCTGTCTCGCTCCGTGAATAGAATGATAGGTTTCCTTCAACGCATCATTAAAAATCGTGTATGAGCCATCATTTGTCCTCTTAAGTGATAAATTGGTCATGCCTTGGCTGCGTTTTTCAACTCGCTTGCCAAAGAATCGCCTAAATACGAATCAATCACACCATGAATCAAGTAAAGCAAAGGGGTAAGTGCAATCGCCACGATGAATTTGAATATATAATTGACAATGCCTATTTGTATTACGGTTGAGAGATCCATCCGATTGGAAAGGTAAAAGGCAATAAACAATACCACAAAACTGTCGATGAATTGAGATACCAGTGTAGATCCCGTTGCACGAAGCCATAATTTTTTCTCCCCTGTTCGCTTTTTTATTTCTTGAAACACGAACACATCCAAAAGTTGACCAATTAAAAATGCAATGATGGAACCTGCTATAATCCAGAGTCCTTGACCAAAAACCGCTGAATATGCATTTTGCATATTAACCACCCCAAAATTTTGATATGCACCAGTCCAAAACTCAGCTGGGCTTAAATAAATGGCAAAATTTACTGCAAGAAAAGCAAACCCAATAACCCCTACTGCTGAAAAGCTTAAAAAGCGAACCCCCTTTTTTCCAAAGTACTCATTGATAATATCGGTCATAATAAACACTACCGGCCACAGCAGCACACCCGCGGTGAGATTAAAATTAGGCAGTGCCCATTTAATCGGTTTCATCCCTAAGGTTGCCTCTAAAGAAAAAATCTTCACTCCAATAAATTCCGCCAGCAATGCATTGCATATAAATACAAAACTCAATATGAGCAATAATTTATTTTGCTTGGTCAGCATGGAGCTTAATCTAAAATTATTTCTTCTCCCATTTCAGGAATGGCTATATTCATGAAACCTTCTTTATTTAATTTCAATGCAAATTCCTGTTGAACCTCATAATCACCATGTACCAGCATTAGCTTCTTCACTTTTGAAGCATCTTGACATTTTAGATAATCAATCATTTCTTGATAATCCGCATGGGCACTAAAATTTTGCATGCTAAAAACTTGACAGTTCACAGGATATTCCTGCCCAAAAATGCGCACTGTCTCGTAGCCGTTTTTCAATCTACCTGCTAAACTATCGGGTGTTGCATATCCTACAAGCAAAATTGCATTTCGAGCATCTTCGACATTGTTTTTTATATGGTGTTTTATTCTACCAGCATCTGCCATTCCACTGGATGAAATAATAATGCATGGCTCATCGCGTTCATTGATTGCTTTGCTTGCCTCAACACTTCCTGTATATTCCAAATTATCAAAATTAAATGGGTCGCCATCTCGCGTAATGTAGCTCAATATGTCTTTGTTGAAATAGTGCCGATTTCGATTCATAACTGCCGTAGCTTTCGTTGACAAAGGACTATCTACATATACTTTTATTGGAGGCAATTTGCCATAATGTTCTAAACGGTCTAGGGCGTAAACCAATTCTTGGGTTCTATCAACACTAAAGGCTGGAATAATCAATTTGCCTTTATTCTTAACACATATTTGATTTACATATTCCAAAATCTTGCTTTCCACTTCGGATTGTGGCGCATGCAGTCTATTGCCATACGTACTTTCACAAATAATATAATCCGCCTGTGGGAATGGGCTTGGTCCGAATAAGATTTTATCATTCGGCCTACCTATATCACCAGTAAAAGTAATATTAAGCACTTTGTCTGGCCCCTTAATCTTCAAATTTATGGCAGCACTTCCCAGTATATGAGCTGTATCTGTCATAAGTATTTCAATTTCATCATCAATTGAATACTTCTTTTTCATTGGAACAATGTGGAATAAGCTAAGAGCCTTTTCAACGTTATTTATGTCATAAAGTGCCTCGAGACTAGGCAAACCCTTCTTCTTGCGATGCTTATTGACATATTTTATATCTGACTTTTGAATATAGGCTGAATCGGCAAGCATGATCTCACACAAGTCACGTGTTGCATCGTTGGCAAATATCTTTCCTTTAAATCCATCCTTAACCAATTTTGGTACTAAACCCGTATGATCAATATGCGCATGTGATAATATTAAGTAATCTACTTCAGATGGATCAAATCCCCACATTCGGTTCAATTCGCCTGATTCTTTGCCGGCTCCTTGAAAGAGACCACAATCCAAGAGCACTTTTTTCCCTTGTGGTGTTGTTATCATATGCTTAGAGCCAGTTACCATTTGGGCTGCTCCAAAAAATTGAACGCTAGTTGTCATTGGTTTGTATATTAGTTTGGTATAGAATTAGTATTACCTAATCTTTGCAAAGATTGATATTAATGAATAGAATAAGAAACTCAAAAGAATATATTTTAAAGAACGTTATCCTGGTGGTAATAGTCTTTGGAACATTTAGTTCTTTAAATGCTCAAACCACTGTTACGCGTTTGTTTGAAGAAGCAGATTTATTGGTAAAAGATGGTAGATATAAAAAGGCAATTACTAAATATGATAGTGTGTTAAACTTTCAGGCAACCAACCCGAAGCTTTTTTATAATCGAGCCTTAGCATATATCTACATACAAAAGTATGGACCCGCTATAGTAGATTTGAATAAATGCATATCTTTAGACAGCACATTTTACGATGCATATTTCAATCGAGCATACGTGCATCAGTTGCTTAAAAACACATCTTTTGCTTTAGCAGACTACAATGTTTACCTAAACGCAAACCCCAATGATCATGAAGCCCATTTTGCCAGAGGTAAAATTTTACTTCAAGAGAATGATACGAAGCAAGCCATTATTGACATCTCATATTATACTAGTGTTATCAAAACCAACGAAGATGCTTATTTGGCGCTATTCTTTGCACACAAACAACTTGGGGATAGCAAGGAAGCATTAAACATGATAGATTCAGCAATTGACAATAAACCGCTGAGTTCAAAACTCAATAAAATTAAAGCGGACTATCTATTTGACCTAAATCGATTTGAAGAGGCTTCCAATAGTTATGATAAGGCAATTGCCTCACATCGCAGCAATGCAAGTTTATATGTCTCCAAAGCTGAGGCAAAATACAAACTTGGATTATTTAACGATGCCGCTGAATCAATGGATAAGGCATTGCAATACGGAGGAGAAAATGCAACTTACTATTACGACAAAGCATTTTACCTTCTGCAAGGCAAACGATATTTAGAATCAAAAGTTGCTATCCAAAAATCGATTGAATTAAATTATGAAGATAGTGCCACAGCTTATTTTATTCTGGCAGTAAATTTTAATAACCTGGGATACGCAGAAGACGCCTGTCTTAATTTCAAAAAAGCATATGAGTTGGGAAATAAAGAAGCCAAAGAATATGTGGCTAAACTTTGTGACTAACTATTAAACGCTGCTCTTATTTGAGTGCTTACTTTACTCAATTGGCTATCGTTCAATACTAGTTTAGGAAACGCAAAATTCATATCTGAAACCGCATCAATTGGAACGAGATGTATGTGGGTATGCGCCACTTCGAGACCAATTACGGAAACCCCCACTTTCTTACAAGGAACTGCCGATTTTATCGCTTTAGCCACTTTCTTGCTAAATTGCATTAATCCGGCTAAAGCATCATCATCCATATCAAAAATGTAGTCTATTTCCTTTTTAGGTATGACTAGAGTATGCCCTAATCGCAATGGGTTAATATCCAAAAATGCCAAATGATTCCAATCCTCCGCTATTTTATAACTGGGAATTTCGCCTGAAATAATTTTGGAAAATACCGTTGCCATTAAGCCGTAATTTCAAGTACTTTAAACTCCATGAGCCCTGCAGGAACTTGCACTGAAACAATATCTCCTGGAGTATGACCCAAGAGCGCAGCTCCAATTGCAGATCGTGCAGAGATTTTCTTCTGTTTCAAGTCGGCTTCCTTCTCTGATACTAAGGTGTAAGTAAACTCTTTGTTCATTTTGGTATTCAAAATACGCACTGTTGTGAAAATACTTACTTTACTGGTATCAATCTGCGATTCGTCTAATATGGTGGAACTGGCAAAAAGCTGCTGTAATTTAGAAATTTTCATTTCCAGTAATCCTTGCGCATCTTTTGCAGCATCGTATTCTGCATTCTCAGATAGATCCCCCTTGTCTCTTGCATCTGCAATTTGTTGAGAAATTGCAGGTCTTTCAACTTTTGTAAGCTGGTAAAGCTCTTGCTTTAGTTTTTCGTAACCCTCGCGGCTTAAATAATTCTTACTCATAGCTAATATCTAAATTGATTAAAATAATTTAGCACCCACAAGAATGCGGGTGCTAAATCAATGCAAAACTAGTAAATTTTGTTTACTTGGATGCTACTTTCTTTGAAGAACCTCTTTTGCTATCTGCAAAATTAATTCTGAGGCCAATCCCTAAAACACCATTAAAAGGGTTTGTAGTTCGGTAGCTTAAATCTATTGCAATTGTATTTCCATTTTCCTTAGAAATACTTGGTTCTGCACTTATTCCAAAATTAAATCCGGTAAAGAAGCTGGTTCTTCCGTCTGGTCCAAGTTCATCAAACATATTCTTCTCATATACAAAACCTGTGCGAACCATAAACAACTCATTGTAAGCATATTCCAAACCTAATGTTGATTGATTTCTGGAGTATGCATTATTGGTAAAGTTGAATGCAGCTGTCAATCGATTTCTATAAAGCGCTTTATCCTTATCCAATTGAAAATCATATGCCATCCCAATATTTACTGAGGTTGGTAGTTCAATCTTCGCAGCTCTAAACTGCGTAGTAGTTTCATAATCATTTCCAAAAAGCGCTGCTTTAACAGATAAACCGTCTCCATTAGGCTTGTAATCAGGACCTATATCTTTCACCGCTACGGCAAATCTTAGATCATTTTGCTTAACACTACTTGGGTTTGTGGTTGTTGCATATTGAACTCCCGCATCTATCGCCAATGCAGTTGCTTTCACATCTGCCGTTCCTTGACTATATAGTTTGAACTGAACACCACCGTATATTTTATCGGTAAAACGATTTGCATAACCCAAAGCCAAAATAGATGTAGCAACTTTAAACGTTCCTAATCCTCCGTCTGGCTGATCTGTAGTTGTTCTTACAAAATCACCGAAATTAAAGCTGGTTAAGCCTAAACTTATTGCGCTACTCCCATTCTCTCCACCCAATTTGTGGGCAAAGCCAAATGCATTGATATTTATGTCAGCCACATAATTGATTCTTGAATAAAGGAACTCTGTTTTCTGAACACCTGCCAATCCGGCGATATTCAAAAATGATGCCTCAAGGCCTCTTACACCTGTTGTATTTGCCATACCCCAACCGCTACTTCTTGAGAAGGGGTTGATTTGCAACTCAGATGCTCCAGCCTGACCTGCTCTTTCCGGATTTCCCGCAAATACAGTACTCGCACTTAAAATCAATGCGGCTATAACGCCATATTTCAATTGTTTTTTCATCTCTCTATCTTTTCTAAATTAAATTCTAATTAATACGAGTCTAAGTCTAATGACCTCATTACACCAAACCATTTTAATGTTCGCTCACCTTGTCCTGGTGCATTTATATGAATAATATAAACACCTCCGGCAATTGGCACTCTTGCATTATTTTTTAAATCCCAATCCACAAAAGTGGCATCGTCATCTTTATTAAATGTCTTAACTAAAACGCCTTGTGTCCCAAATATGTTTATGGTACATTTTGTTGGTAGGTTTGTGATTTTAATACGGTTGTCAATTGGACTTCCTTCATATTCTGAATATGCGTAATATGGATTAGGAACAACGCTGATTAGATCCAGGGCATTCTTGGAAGTTTCTGCATTTTCAGTTGCTACAATATCATTCGTATTAAATTCATAAACTGGAAGTTTATCATCAGCCCGTGTTGCATATGGTTTTGGCACTCTTAATTTGATTGTTAAATCGGTTGGTGGCATCCCATCTTCGCCAATTGTGAATCCACTTGACAAATAAGACGGTATAACCCACATAACTTGTCGATAAATATTTTGCACCTGTTGGTTTGATTGCGTGTTGTTCAGGAGAATATTATGATATTGTGCTCCTCCGTCATATGCACTACCTGTAAAATTAGATATCCCGGTTTCATAAGCACCCATAATGTAGATATAATGCTTACCGCCAAACACAGGATAAGGATTGGAAGCGTTAAATAATTGAGAAGTTGGATTCCATATCATATCTGTTCCATTGGCACCCGGTAAATTTGAATCTTCTCCAAAAGCAATATTTAGTCGTTGCCCTGTCTCCACATTAATTGCATATCCAGGGAACCAACTTTTACCAACTGATCCTGGAATTTCGTTTCCGTTTCTATCTTTTGATGTAGACTTACGCATTTCAAATTTCTCTGCACCCCCAATATTAAAAAAGGTAGTTCCATTGGTGTTTTTAGATTCTCCTGTTTCAAACACTACACATTCAGACCATTTAGATTTATCACGTGTAATTACAAAATCTACAGAGGCTAGCCCGTTCATTTGTCTTGTAAAACTACTAAATCCTAAAAATGCTGGAGGAGCAGGATAGTAATATGGAATTTGACCATTGGTGCCATTGGGAATGTACTCTTGATTCGCAGCCATTGCTCCAGGAGCAATTCTTCCGTTCCATATTTTTTCAAAATCCTCAAAAGGGTCACGATATCGACCAGCACTAAATATATAATCCCCCTCATTGAAACCTGATGCAGCGTCTTCTTGTGTCTTTCCAGAACGAATCCAATTAAACAATGGTGATCCGTCATTATCAGCCAATGCAGTCATCCATTGTCTTCCTTCGTCTTCCCAAATCAATTCCCAATCTATTAGGGCATTCTTAGCTCCAAATGTATCAAAAGCCAAATTCTTAAGTTGCTTAACAGTAATTGCCATACCCCAATCAAATAAATTCGGACTTGGTTTAGTGTTTCCGTTGATTCCATCTTTACCTTGAACACTTTCATACTCCTCGTTCAAAAACTTATCACTGTAAACAACCTCATTACTTGTTAAGTTGGTTAATTTCCAGTAGGTACTGCTTGCTCTAATGGTATCTTGACTTGTGCCATTCAATCCTGGTATTGTATCTAAAATCTCTAACTTAAAATCCCCTTTTGGTACCTTAACAGGATCCGTTATTTTAATGTTAATTGGTCCGTTTCCTCCCAAATATACAGGTTGATCTATTGAACCATTCGCTAAAATAGCATCTATGGTTTCTTGTGTAAACTCAAGACGATTACCACCATTACCTACACCAGCAATTGTTTTTATTTTTGGTCCAGAACCGTAATCAGAATTTAAGCCAATACCCGTCTTCTCTGGCTCATTCTTATGGGGTATCGCTTTGTAAACCTGAATATTATTTCTACCTGCTAGGTATTGGTTAGGATCATTTTTGGTCAAGTCATTTGTAATTACTGCATACGACAACACCATGAAATAGTAGGTCTTAAAGTTTATAAGTGTCTTATTCGAAGCAGTACTAAATAAATCCTCTTTAATGGAAAGAGTATTTACAATGCCCTCATTCGCTCCATTCACTTTTTCTACAGGAATATTAGCTGCAACGGTTGGATCAAATTCTTGATTAATGATTTGATCAAAATTGTCTTCAATATCACACTGGAATATCTCTCTGGCCTTATCAATATTATCTAAATCACCTGTTCCAACAGTTGCATCCTTTAATTGGAATACACGATATCCTTGAAACTCGTATTCAAGGGTATCATTCTGCTCATTCAATACTTTTTCTGAATAGAGTTCAACATCTTTATTATTTGTATTCAAAAAGGTAAGAATGATTTCACTCTCTAATTCTTGAACCGCAATTTCTGGCGCATTTGGTCCATCAATTAAATCGAAACGGTTATTGAATAATTTTTGTGCTTTATCAGAAGCCTTTCTCAATAATTCAAGTGAACCCAAAGAACCTCCTGAAGTTGCTCTTGCCCAAACTGCTCCTACGGTAATATAGTTTACTACTCCAGGTTTCAGGGTAAATGGTCCTGATGATTGAACAAATCTACGATCACTTGGTGTATTTCCAGATGTTTGCTCTGTCCAGATCCCTTGAGGCCCTGCACTATCAAACGGCCACATCCAATGGGTTTCAGTTGCTCCACCAGAACCACCCGTGTTATCATTCCATTTAATCTGTTGGCCGTTTCTCCATTTAGCCTGTAAATAGTTGTAAAAGTCAATTGCTATTCTTGGATTTCCTGCAATTGGATCAGCGTTGTTATTGAAGTACATAAAATTACTTAATCCAAGCTCATTGCCGTTCTCATCCAATGGTCCTTCAAAATAATCAATTCCAATAGTCGGTGGATTCAACCCGTACCCTAAAACACCTTCGTCATTATCATCACCATTATAACAAATTCCCAATGCTCTTTTAATATCGCATCCTACGTAGTCATCTGCAAAGTTTCCAAGGTCAGGATCAACCCACTGTCCCATATATGTTTGCTTTAATTCAGTCTGACCTCGATTAATAATAGTAGAACGATAAAATGTCATATTATTGATTTCATCATTGGTTGCATAAGCAAATGCTTGCAACTGAAGCTCAAGACCGATGGGTATGCCACCTGTTTCACTATGAATATTGCCATTGTCATTGTATACATACCACAACATCATATCGGGTTGATCTGATGGCGTATTGTTCGCATCTGGCTTATCGGTGTATAAAACAGGGAACTCACCTTTATTAGGCTCATACACATTATTGTTGTTCAAATCATTAAATGGAGCCATGCTGATAGCTTCATTTGCAGAACTAATTCCGCTAAATCCTCTATTAATACCTCCGGGCCATTCAAGAATTCCGCTTGAAAGATCAGTCCAACCACTTTCTTCAGCAGTTTCTATTTCCTCTCTGGTTACTTTCCAAATTTTGTCATAAGACTCACATCGGGACTCTTCAGTATTCACTGTATTCACATCCAAAGGACCTGGCCAAAAATCGGAACCTCTTTGACGATAGGTCATTGCCGCCAATTTTAAGTTATTTGAACCATCTTCAAGTCCCCCTATCCATAAGGCTCCTGCAAATAATGAATTCTTACGAATTGAATTTGCATCATTAATTTTAGGAATCTCATAACGTGCAGTGTTCAAATCCCACCACATATCACCACCATTCAAAATTTTGGTACGTACATTATTGATATCCAAATCTGCACTTTGGCTTGCAGGCTCACATGCTGCTGCCAATGCATTCAGTCGATTGGAAGTATTGTTCTTGTTCTTGGTTGGGTCCGTCTTATAATTCAAGATTTCCCTTGCACTCACTTGATTCACTAGTGCTACAACCGCTATTATTGTTAATATTCTCTTCATTTCTCTAGTCTTTAAATTCTGTAACGCTTTACTTAAAATTGAAACCTTAGTCCTAATTGTGCAAATCTTGGTCCTCTATAAAATCCAGGGTTGTTATTAATAACTCTGTATAAAGCTTGGTAAGATTCCGCGTTGATTTGATTTGAAACAGCTTGCTG
>Ga0055584_100003519_pt1 | contig 15455 bp, 15 predicted proteins | sample OSDHelmetaG_FD_58716 | JGI IMG/M metagenome (GOLD analysis project Ga0055584, IMG submission 58716) | Pelagic marine sediment microbial communities from the LTER site Helgoland, North Sea, for post-phytoplankton bloom and carbon turnover... | ecosystem: Environmental > Aquatic > Marine >... | reverse complement strand
TCAGCCGACCGGATGTCGGTCGCGATACCGCCCTTTTCGACCGTATTGCGCACAACGGTGCCGACCACATTATGGGCCATGCGAAAAGAAAGACCCGTCTCACGCACGATGACATCGGATAGCTCAGTTGCGGACCCAAAGCCAATCTCGGCGGATTTCAACATCACATCTTTATTCACCGTGACCGCGCCCAGCACTTCTTCCAGCAACAGGAGGATATTCGCTGTCTTTGAGCACGCCTCGAGCGCCGGTTCATTCAACGCGGTCACGCCATCGGCCACATCGCTTAACGAGGTGTTTTTGACGCAAGCGGACGTGGCGGTAAACGCGCCACTGACCATACCGGCAACCGCCTTGATATGTTCAAGGGCAGCGGGATTCTTTTTCTGCGGCATGATGGATGAGACCGACGAATGCTCGTCCCCGGTTTCGATAAATCTATACTCGAATGTATTCCAGGCCTGCAAATCGAACGCGAGCCTGGAGATGTTCGTCATTAATATGGAGAGCGCCGCGGTTGTCTCCAACGCATCGTCTCTGTTGGAAACCGCGTCATAGGCAATTTCCATGGGTTTTGCGAAGCCGAGCGCCTTTGCCACATATTTCCGATCCAGAGGAAATGCCGTCGTCGTTAGGGCACCGGCGCCTAACGGGCATTGGTCGGTATGCTGTAATGCGCCGGCCAGGCGGGTGAAATCGCGTCCAAGGAGATCCGCTAAGGTCAACAGGTAGTAACCGAGCGTAATGGGCTGAGCATGCTGGGAATGAGTGTAGCCGGGCATCACCGTCTTGGTATGCTTTTTTGCAAGCTTCAAGACCGTGCCACGCAGCTTCAGCAGCAGCGGCAGAATTTTCAGCATTTCTTCGCGCATCGCCATGCGCCAGGCAGTGGTGTGCATATCGTTACGGCTGCGACCGGTATGGAGACGGCCACCCACTTCCGGGCCTAATTTCGAAACGATATACCGCTCCGTATAAGAATAGAGTCCCTCCAACTTGTAATCGATATCCAAGAGCTCGGGGCCTTTAGCGTGAATTTGCAGCACCACTTTAAGAATCTTTTTCAAATCCGTCGCCGACACAATTTTCTGCTTCGCCAACATCAGGCCATGGGCGAAATGAATCTCCATTTCCGAATCGAAATTGTATTTGAGGTCTTTTGCGACCTTGCCGCCAAAATACGTCTCGACGAAAATTGCCGAAGGAGGCTTTTTCAATCGCTCGCGTAAGTTCACTTCTGTTGTGGTAGCCATGGCTTCCTCCCGGTTTTGTTTTGCCAAATATTAGGCGAAGCCGAGGCACATGGCTATCGCAGGCGCGCTCGGCAATGCTAAAACGCTATCAACAGCCCCTAGAGGCAAAGGGAGAACTCAAATGAAAATCGATAAAGTCGAAGCCATCGCCATTGAGGTGCCGCTGCCGAAACCTTTTGCCGGCGCGACCTATACTGTACCAACCCGCAACACCATCATCACCCGTATTTATACGGACGACGGTTTGGTGAGCGAAGTGTTCAACGGGGATAACCGCAAATGCGGCCCCGAAGTCGCCCGCATCGTTAATGAAGACATTGCCCCGCTCATTATGGGCCTCGACCCCACCTGCCACGAAGCGGTGTGGGAGCAAGCCTTCAAGGTCACCACGCCCCAGGGCGACCGAAAATATTTGATGGAAGCGGTCGCCTGCGCTGATACGGCGGTTTGGGATTTGAAAGGCAAGGCGCTCGGCGTTAGCGTCAACCGCCTGATGGGCGGCCATCGTCAACGCATCCCCATCACCGCCACCGGCGGGTATTACCAAGAGGGCCGCACCATCGAAAGCTTTGGTGAGGAGATGGCATGGTTGATTAGCGTCGGCATGGGAGGATGCAAATTCAAGGTCGGCGGGCTGAGCCCGGAAGAAGATTACGAACGTGTTGCCTCGGCGCGCGAAGGTGCCGGTCCGGATTTCATCCTCGGTTGCGATGCCAACCAAGGCTGGACCCTCGACGAAGCGGTAAGATTCGCCCAACTGGTGGAACCGTTGAACATCACCTGGTTCGAGGAACCCGTGCGTTGGCAAGATGATGTGCGTTCTATGGCCGAATTACGTAAACGCATTTCGATCCCCATCAACGCGGGCCAAAGCGAAATGACCAGCTGGGCTGTGCGCCGCCTGCTCGATGCGGATGCGGTGGATATTGTCAATTTCGACATGTCCCATGGGGGTGGCCCGACGGAATGGCTTCGGGCGGCCACCATGTGCGGATCGGTCGGTGTTAAAATGCTCCATCACGAAGAAACCCATTTGGCGGTGCATGCATTGGCCGCCGTGCCACACGGGCTCTATACGGATTGTTTCCCGGACCCGGACCGTGACCCTATTTGGGACAAAATGATCCTTAACCGACCCAACGTGGCGGATGGCTATATCGACGTGCCGCAAGGACCCGGCTTCGACATCCAACTCGATTGGGATGCCGTTAAGAAATATACGATTAGTTGATTACGGCTGACAGTACCAGCGACAGCAAATGATTTTTGGCATCACGCCCTTCGAGACTATTTCCGTCGGTGCCATCGTTGCGCTGGTCTTGCTTTACCTCTTTTCCTACTTGCTACGCGGCGTAATCGGTTTCGGTTCCGCCACCCCGGCTATTCTGGGCGGTGTCTGGATTGTGCCACCGCACGATGCCGTCATCCTCGCAACCCTCACCTCTCTCGCCGCCCAGGTTGTGCTGCTACCGCGGGGCATACGCACGTGCGACCGCAAAATCTTGCCGCCGATGCTGTTGGGCGCGACGCTCTCCATCGTGTTCGGTATATGGATTTTCGCCACATTAAATGCCCAATGGCTGACCATCGCCATCGGCGCGATCCTGGTTTTCGCCGTGCTTGCCGAGCAACTCAGACTCACCGAGCGGGTGATCGAGGGACACAACTTGCGCAACTTCAAAATTCCGTTCTGTCTCACATCCTTTACCGGAATTTTAAGCGGCATCAGCGGTGTCGGCGCAAATCTGCTATTGTCAGTCTATGTCCGTTGGGCAGCGCCGGACCCAACAACGTTTCGCGGCACCAACATGGCGTATTCCGGTTTCGCCATCTTCTGGCGCGTCACCGTGCTCGCTCTGGGCAGCCTATTATCCTTAAAACTCATCGTCGAATCAGTTTTACTCATACCCGCCGTGCTACTCGGCGCCTTTCTCGGGCTCAAACTCGGCGATAGGATCGACGGCGAACGCTATTTCCACATTATACAAGTCGTCCTTGTGGTAGCGGCGATCAGCCTTTTCTGGAAAGGGTTCGCCTCGCTCTCTTGAGGCGGTCGATACGAGACATGACAATATTCGGCATCACCCCTTTCGAAGACCTCTCGGTTTGCGCTGCGCTAGCGCTTTGCGCGATCTATTTCGTCGCCTTCGCGTTGCGCGGACTGATCGGCTTTGGTTCTTCGACACCGGCCATTATCGGTGGCGCTTGGCTGTTGCCTCCGCATGATGCGGTGCTTTTTGCGGTGCTGGCCTCGCTCTATGCCCAGGCCCAGTTGCTGCCGAAGGGCTTCAAAAGCTGCGACCGCCGGATCATCGGGCCAATGATCGCCGGTGTTGTATTGTCGATGGTACTCGGCATTTGGATGTTTGCGAACTTGAAGGCCGAATGGTTGACGCTGGTGATCGGCGCAACGTTGATTTTCGCGGTGCTGGCGGAGAAGCTTCAAATCGCCGAGAAAATACTCGCCGGCATCAATCTTCATAACTTCCGCGTGCCCTTTACGGTCACCGCAATCAGCGGTGTTTTTGCGGGCCTTGCCGGCGTTGGGGCCAGCTTTTTGGTCGCCATTTATGTACGCTGGGCCACGCCGGACCCTGCCATTTTTCGGGGCACACAGTTCGTTTTTGCGGGTTTCATGGGCATTTGGCGGGCCATCGTCGTCATCGTCGCCGGGCTCATATCGACCCAGCTGTTCATCGACTCACTCGTTTTGATCCCAATGATCTATCTTGGCGGCTGGGCCGGCTTAAAACTCGGCGATGTCATAGACGGCAAGCGCTATAGCGCTATCATCCAAGTGGTATTGGTATTGGCGGCGGTTAGTTTGGTTTGGAAGGGGACACGCGCCATCCTCGAATCCGGCGGCGCCGTATGACCCTTCTTGGCATCGAGGCTTTTCCCGGCCTATCGCCATTACTCATTGGTATTCTTATCTTCATTTATTTTGGATCAGCCCTCGTCCGGGGGCTATTGGGGTTTGGGTCCGGCGCCCCAACGCTTTTGTTCTCCGCCTTTATACTACCACCGCATGAGGCTGTGATTTTATCGGTCTTCATTTCCACGTTCGCCATGCTGACCTTAATGCCTGCCGGCCTTCGGCACGGGAATATTCGCATCGCTTCGCCGATCATGATCGGCTTCGCGCTGGCATCAATCCTTGGCGTTTGGGCATTCGCTAATTTGAGGGCGGACTGGCTTACGCTCGTTCTCGGAATTTTGCTCATCCTAGCCACCCTCGGCGATTTAACCGATGTCATGAACCGCTTTGCCAAAAATCTCGACATCACAAAACCGTCCGTTCCATTGGGGCTGGGGTTTGTTTCTGGGTTCCTGGGCTCAATCGGCGGCGCTGGGGTGGGATATTTTTTGTCGGTCTATATTCGCTGGGCGACGGATAGGCCTGAAATTTTTCGGGGCACAAATATACTGGTCTCCACCTTCACCAATATTTGGCGTGTCGCTTGGTTTGCCATCTTCGGCTTATTGGCATGGCACTATGCGGTGGCTTTGGTATTTTTCGCCCCCGCCGTCTTGGCCGGTAATTTCATTGGGGCGAAAGCCGCAGGCCGATTAAGCGCCGAGCGCTATTTTCGAATCTTTCAAATTGTCCTTTTAATCGGCGCCATCATTTTAACCCTCAAAGGCATTCGAGGCTTGATCTGACGTCATGATTTTCGGCTACACCCCGTTCGACGGCCTCTCCATCGATCTGATCATCATCATCTTGGCCATTAATTGGTTCGGGTACACGCTGCGCGGCGCTTTCGGCTTTGGTGCGGGTTTGCCGATCGTCCTCTTCATGAGTTTGATCATACCGCCACATCAAGCGGTGGTTCTGCACGGCACGGCGACACTTGTTTCACAAATTCAATTACTGCCTCAGGGGATACGCGACGGCGATTGGAAAATTTCAAAGTCTCTTATCTTAGGGTTTTTCGTCTCCACCATATTAGGTGTGTTGATTTTTTCATCGCTCGAAGAAAGCCAGCTCAAAATTGCCATGGGCGGGTTGTTACTGTTGGTCATCATTGCAGACATGGCCGATATACGAAGCCGCATCGCCGCCAAGATAGACCTCCGCCGCGCCATCGTCCCGTTTAGCTATGCCGGCATCGCGGGCATCATCGGCACAATAGCCGGCGGCGGAACGGGGTATTTTTTGTCGGTCTACCTTAAATGGGCAACCGACAGCCCCAAATCCTTCCGTGGCACCGGCCTTCTAATGGCGGTGTTCTATGCCAGCTGGCGTTTCATAGTCTTGGCAATTGCGGGTTGGATCTCCTGGCAGCTGCTGCTGAATGCGGTGAGCCTGATCCCTGTAATTTTACTGGGAGGCATATCCGGGCGCCTTCTTTCCGAACGTATGAGCATCCCTGCCTTTTACCGGTGGGTTCAGATACTATTAATCTTCGCGGCCGCATTGCTGGTCGCCAATGGATTGGGACTAATGCCAAAAGGGTGAAATCAAGTGGCGCTATCCTCAACACCGCTCAGCGACGTGATGGGGGCTAAGATATCCGGATTGGACCTTAGTCGCCTCACGAGCACGCAAGACCAACAGGATGTGATTGACGCATTTCTTGCCCACCACCTCCTCTGCATTCCCGGTGACGTACTCGCTCCTGCGGACTTTACGAGGTTTGCAGCAATTTTCGGAGAGGTTCAGCCGCAGCTCTATCGCCATCGTTTTCATCCACAAGAGCCCTTGGTGTCCGTCATGAAAAGCGAGTTGACCGCAGATCAGCTGGCACAACCGGAGAAAATTCGCGTCGCAGGTTGGCACACGGACGATTCTTATTTCCCCGAACCTTGCAAGGCGACGCTGCTGCAAGCCGTTGATTTGCCAGACGAAGGTGGTGCAACGCGGTTTTGTAATTTAACGGCGGCTTATGAAACGCTCGACCCCGCCATGCAGGCGCGTCTCGAAGGATTGCATGGCCTCCATTGCTACGACACGAAACGCGCCAGTGCACGGGCCAAAGATCGGACGGATGTCGAGAAAACCGAAACCGACAAGCCGGCGATACACCCCATCGTACGCACCCATCCCGATACGGGCCGCAAATCCCTATACCTTAACTTCAACCGAATAGACCGCATTCAGGAATTGGGCGAACAAGAAAGCGATGCCCTTCTCGACGAACTCTTCGCCCATATTGACCAGCCACGCTTCCACTACCATCATGCATGGCAACGCGGAGATATTCTGATGTGGGACAATCGCTGCACCATGCACGCGGCAGTACCGGACTACGAACCCCGCGTCATGCGGTTACACCATCGAATATTGTTGCGCGGAGACGTGCCGGTTTAACGTTAAAAATTCACGGCGCGCTTGGAGGAGGATTAATGGCAATTCAAATTCGCCCGTTTGACGCACCTATCGGCGTCGAGGTTTCGGGCCTCGACCTCAATGACCCTTTGGCGCCAGATACGGTGAGCGCAATCAATGACGCGTTTCTTGATCGCCACGTGCTTTGTATTCGCAATCAAGACATTTCCATGGAACGGTTTTTGGAAATCGCCACTGTGTTCGGCACCCCTCAGGTGCAGAAGGTGAAATACTACGCCCACCCGGACAACGACTTGATTTCAGTTGTCTCACCTGAAGTCAATCGAGACAAAGAAGGCCCTGACGCAAAACCACTGGTGCGCGGTACGAGTTTTCTCACAGATCACTCCTATTGGCCGGAACCTTGCAAAGCGACCATGGTACATGGAGTACAGGTGCCATCAACAGGGGGGGAGACACGGTTCTGCGATATGCATCGCGCTTATGACGGGCTTTCAAGTGAACTACAAAAACGCCTCGACGGTTTGCGCGGTATTCACCGCATTACCGCGCGTCGCCAAAAGACCGGGCGAATTGCCTACTCCAAAGAAGAATTCGACACAGGCCCGACAGGCATTCACCCTTTGGTGCGAACCCATGACGAAACCGGGCGGAAAGCGGTATACATAAACCCAAACCGAATGGATGGTATCGAAGGCTGGAATAACGAAGATAGCGACGCCCTGCTCGACGAACTCGACAGCGCCTGTATCAAACCGGAATTCCAATATCACCATCTATGGCGGACGGACGATATTCTGATCTGGGACAACCGATCGGTCATGCATGCCGCGACCGATAATTTTAACGAACCACGACGGTTACATCGCATTTTACTAGAAGGGAAGGCACCGATCTGATGGCTAAAACAATCACCCCCGGCGACTTAAAAAAGATGCTTCATGACGGCGGCGAGCTCGCCCTGTTAGACGTCCGCGAAGACGGTCAGTTCGGCGAGGCTCATTTACTCCACGCCAACCCAAGCGCCTATTCCCATATGGAAGCGCGGGTTGGTCAGCGTGTCCCGCGCAAAACCACGCGAACGGTTCTCGTCGACGAGAATGACGGCATCGCGGAAAAGGCAGCAGCGCGCCTCACCGAGCTCGGCTACGCCGATGTGTCCATCCTAGAGGGCGGCGTCCAGGGCTGGGCCGATGCAGGCCACGTTATCTTTAAAGGCGTCAACGTTCCGTGCAAAGCGTTCGGCGAAGTGGTCGAGCATCAGGCCAACACACCGCGCATCCCGCCGGAAGATTTGCTGGCAATGGAGAAGAACGGCGAGAAACACGTGATTTTGGACGGACGGACACCGGCGGAATACAAGCGTATGAATATCCCCGGCGGCATCAGCGTTCCCAATGGCGAACTGGTCTACCGCGTCCATGACTTTGCACCGGATGCGGACACCACCATTGTGGTCAATTGCGCCGGGCGCACGCGCTCCATTATCGGCGCGCAAACCCTGATCAATGCAGGCCTACCGAACAAAATCGTTGCCTTGAAAGGGGGCACCATGGGCTGGACCTTGTCAGGCCTCGAGTTGGAACACGGCGCGACACGCCGTTACGGGGATTTGTCCGATGGCGCCAAAAAGATTGCCTTAGACCGCGCTGCCACAATCCAACAAAAAATGACAATTGAAGCCGTCTCCATCAATACCGTGAAATCCTGGCAAGCGGACGATCAACGTTCTTTGTTTTTGCTGGATGTGCGAAGTGCCGAAGAATTCTCAGACGGGCATATGCCAGGTTCAGCTCACGCGCCGGGCGGCCAGCTGGTCCAAGCCGTCGACCAATGGGTCGCCGTATTGGGCGCGCGCATCGTGCTGCTCGACGACCACAACAATGTTCGCGCAATCATGACCGCCCATTGGCTCAAACAAATGGGCTGGGACGTATCCGTACTCGACGGTGGCGTCGAAGCACATGCATCGGAGAAGGGCAGCCCAAAAGCCGAAGTGCTCGGCGTTGACGATTTGGAGTTTCCCGTCGTCACAGCAGAGGAGCTTGCAAAATCGCTCGAAGACGGCTCTGCGATTGCAGTCGACACGGATGTCAGCTGGCTCCATCGAAAAGAACGCCTGCCCGGGTCACTTTGGGGCAACCGGGCACGGGCCAATGAGTTGGCGGCAAAATTGCCCAAAGGCAAACAAGTGGTGCTTTATTCGGAGCACGAAACCCGCGCCTGGCTCTTGGCGATTGATCTCGCCGAGATTATTGACGAACCGATTGCCATTTTGCGCGGTGGCCGAGAGAACTGGCGGGCCGAAGGAAGACCCCTCGAGGCGTCCCCAAATTCGCCGACGGATGCGGAACAGCTCGATTTTCTGTTTTTTGTCCATGACCGCCACGACGGCAACGAACAAGCCATGCTCGATTATTTGGACTGGGAGGAAGGCTTACCGGCCCAGATCGAAGAAGATGGCGATGCCCGTTACCAGGTTTTCACACCTTAAGGAATTAGACGATGCAACTGGCCAAACTTAGCGATGTGATGGGCATGGAGGCGACCGGGATCGATCTCAATGAGCCGGTCGACGTTAAATCCAAAGCAGCCCTTAACAACGCCTTGCATGAGGCGACCGTGCTTTGTATCCGCAACCAGGCTTTTGAAGGTGACGGTGAGGCTTTTGCCGCCGCAACAGCAAAAGTGTTCGGTACACTGGTTTTGCAAGAGAACATGGAGAAGGTCGACGGCAAGGCACCGGTGGTGGCCACTATCACCAGCGAAGATTACGACACACTTGGCACCGGCAAAAGAATTGTCCGCGCCACCACCTGGCATACGGACCATTCATTTGAAGAGGTCCCCCCCAAGGCGACCGTTCTCTACGCAACGGAAGTCCCTACCAAAGGCGGCGCCACCAGCTTTTGCGATATGCGGAAGGCCTATCGCGACCTGCCCGAAACCTTAAAGCAGCGGATCAAGGGGCTTAAGGGACTGCATAAGTATCGCAGCGACCGAAACCCCAAAAAGGTGCCGAGCATCAAACTAAGCGATGAAGATGACGTACGTTCGAAATTCAATGGGGTGCCCCACCCATTGGTGCGCACTTACGCGCCGACCGGGGAGAAAGCGCTCTATTTATCAACCACACGGCTGGAAAGTATTGTCGGCATGGACCGGCCCGAGAGCGACCCGCTTTTGGATGAGCTGATGGCGCATGCGGATCAGCCGCAATTTCACTACCATCATCAGTGGCGCGTGGGGGATTTGGTGATTTGGGACAACCGGTGCGCCATGCATCATGCCAATAGTGACTATCCGGCTGAAGACCGGCGGTTTCTGTATCGATGCATGGTGGGCGGCGGTGATAGGCCGATTTAGGAGAAAGATGAGATGGCCTTAGAAATCAACAAACTAAGTGATCTAATGGGAGCGGAAGCAACCGGTGTGGATTTGCGCAAGCCAATTTCCGACGCCGATGCCGCCGTACTCAATGACGCGCTGCATGAAAATATTGTGCTCTGCATTCGAAACCAGCAGCTGGATGGCCCCGGATTCGTTGAGGCGTGCCGTGTGTTTGGCGACCTTATGCGCCAGGTGAACGAAGAGCTGTGCGACCCTGACTTGCCAGAGCTTGGCAACGTCACCAGCGGCGATGTGGACCGCCACGACACTAAAACCCGCGTTGTGCGCGGCACCAGCTGGCATTCCGACCACTCCTTTACTGAGAGACCGCCGAGTGCCAGTATCCTCTATGCGGTGAAACTACCCTCACAGGGCGGAGACACCAGTTTTTGCAATTTACGCGCGGCCTACAAGGCCCTGTCTGATGATAAGAAAAAACAACTCGCGGGCTTGAAGGCCCGGCATCAATTCCGCTGCAGCCGTGCACCCGATCACGTATTTATTAAACTTAAAAACGAAGCAGACCGCATCGGTGCCTATATCTTCCCGCACCCTCTGGCGCGCCAGCATGTGCCGACCGAAGAAAAGACGCTCTACCTAAACCCGCAACGGATGGAAGATGTCATCGGGCTGGAGCGCGAAGACAGCGACGCGTTATTGGATGAAATGATCGCGCATTCGGAGAATCCAGCATTTCATTGGAACCACCAATGGCAAACGGGCGACATGTTGGTTTGGGACAATCGCTGTTCCATGCACCACGCCAATGATGATTGGCCCGTCAACGAAGAGCGGTTCCTTTATAAATGTATCGTCGAAGGTGAGGTGCCGGTGTAATGGCAATGGCAATTAATCCACTAAGCGGTGTGATGGGCGCGGAAGTGACCGGGCTTGATCTCAAAACCGACCTCGACGCCGGTACGATCGCGGCATTGGATGCCGCCTTGGCGGAGCACATCGTCGTTTGCATTCGCGATCAACAGTTGGATGCCGACAGTTTTCTCGAAGCATCCGCACGCTTCGGCCCCTTGATGAGCCACACAAACAAACATTTGGTCGACAATGACCGCCCGGCGCTCAATTGGGTCACCAGCGAGGATCGGGATATTCATGGCAGCGGCAAAGTCGTGTACCGCGGCACCACCTGGCACACCGATCACTCCTACATGCCAAAACCACCGAAAGCGACAATCCTCTACGCGGTAGAAGTGCCGTCGGAAGGCGGTGACACCAGCTTTTGCAACCTCCGCAAAGCCTATGCGGCGCTGCCGATTGATACCAAAAAACGGCTGGACGGCCTACAAGCACTGCATGTCTACCAGTCGAGCCGCTCACCTCGGAAAGACCAAATGGTGCTGTCGGAAGAAGAGAAAGAAGCCACGCCGGATACGGTCCAGCCCCTGGTGCGGTTTCATGTGGATGCGAAAGCGCCCAACTTGTTTATGTCGACAACCAGGCTCGAAAACATAGTCGGCCTGCCACGCGAAGAAAGCGACACGCTCGTCGACACCCTGTTCGCCCATGCGGAAGACCCACAATTTCACTATCATCATAAATGGCGGGTCGGTGATTACGTTCTATGGGACGACCGCAGTTCCATGCATCACGCGAACCCAGATTGGGCCGAGGGCGAAAAAAGATTTTTATATCGGACCATGGTACAAGGCGAGAAACCGGTTTTAGCGAAATTTGAAGGATAGAAATGGCACTGGAAACGGAAAAATTAAGCGAGCATGTGGGCGTCCACGTAAAAGGTGTGGATGCCAGAAAACCTTTCGACGAAGACACGCTCAAAGCAGTCTACAAAGCGTGGGTCGATCATTCGGTTCTCCTGCTGCGCGGCCAGGAATTGACGCCACAGCAATTCGTCGATTTCGGTCGGCAGTTCGGTACACCCATCGAGCAGAACCTTAAACACCTCAATGTGGATGGCTGCCCGGAGCTTGCCTTTATCTCCAGCGAAGACAAAGACATTCACGGGACCGGCAAACGTGTCGTACGCGGCACCAGTTGGCATACAGACCATTCCTATGCAGACGTTCCGCCCAAGGGCACGATGTTGTTCGGCATCGACATTCCCAAAGAGGGCGGCGACACCCAATTTACCTCTGCCGCTGCAGCCTTTGATGCACTGCCGGATGCACAACGCGCGCGCTTGGACGGCATGCGATGCATCCACGCTTTTGAGAGCAGCCGCAGTCCGCGACCAATGGTTAAACGCACGCCCGAAGAAATCGCCGCCTACCCGGGCGATGCAGAGCACCCGCTCATACGCACCAACCCGGATACCGGCCGGAAATCCATCTATGTGAACACAGTTCGTTCAGAGCGAATTCTCGATCTTCCCGATGAGGAGAGCGGCGCTTTGTTGGATGAGCTGTACGGCCATATCGGCCAAGAACAATTTCAATACCGCCATAAATGGCAGCCCGGTGATATCGTGCTTTGGGATAATCGCAGCGTTTTGCACAAAGCCAACGGCGACTATGAGGGCAAACGCTTTCTGTATCGCATCATGATTGAAGGCGATAAGCCGGTTTAGGTATTGGTTGCCCCCATTGCCACGGGGGAATTTCCAATTAAAGTACGCCCTCAGGAAGGGGTTTTTACATGAGCTTAGACGTCCGGAAACTTGGCGACGCCCTGGGGGCTGAAATCGTCGGGTTTGATTTACTCCGCGACCTTAACGAAGATACCGCCGCGGAGATCAATCAAGTCTGGGCGGAAAATTGCGTGCTTTGTTTCCGTGACCAACAAAGCTTAGACCCCAAGAACTTTCTCACTTTGGCGCGCATCTTTGGTGACGTGCAGCCGCAGCTGGCAACGGGCAAGGAATATTCAGTGCCCGAGGTGCCCGAGGTCGGCGTGTTGTCTAACCGGCAGACCGACCCGGTGTCCGGCGACAAAATCATGCGCGGCGGCAGCTGGCATACGGACCATTCGCATTCGGCAACGCCACCGCGCGGCACAATCCTCCATGCACTCGAATTACCGGATAAAGGCGGCGACACGCTTTTTGCCAATTGCCGGGCGGCCTATCGCGATCTCCCGAACGATTTGAAAGAGCACGTGGGTGAGCGCAAGGCACACCATGTTTATCTCTCAAGCCGCTCACCCCGGAAAATGCCGACGCTCCGAGATCATGAGAAGCATTTGGATAAAGGCGCCTGGCATCCACTGGCCCGCACCCATCCGGTAACAAATGAGAAAACCATCTATCTCAACCCGATCCGAAACGAGGCGGTTGAAGGGCTGGAGACAGAAGAAGGTTTCGGTTTGCTGGACGACTTGCTCAAACATACGACCCAGCAGAAATACCAATACGCCCACAAATGGCACCTCGGGGATGTGATAATCTGGGATAATCGCAGTACGCTACATGCAGCCAGCTTCGACTACGATCAAACCCAACACCGCCTCATGCACCGGGTCATGATTGCCGGCGAAGCCACCTATTAGCCAAAAAAGAGAAAAGCGCGTGGATTACGAAATAAGACCCTTGTCCGATAAATTGGGTGTGGAAATCACCGGCCTCGACCTGAGGGCGCCCTTAGATGCCGAGACGGCGACGACGATTAACAACGCTTTCGTCGATGGCGTCATCTTGGTATTTCGCAACCAAGAGTTAACCGCGCAACAGTTCTTCGACGCCGCCAAACAGTTAGGTGAGCCGATGGACCAACACCTATCGCAATATAAAGTGCCGGAATGTCCCATGGTGTCCTATGTGTCGAACCAGGAGAAGACCGACGACGGCAAGCGCAAGCTGCTCGGCAAAGCCTGGCATACGGATCACTCCTTCCAACCGGAACCACCGAAGGCAACCATGCTCCATGGGGTAGAGCTACCAAAGCAGGGTGGGGATACTTGGTTTGCCAATATGCGCCTTGCCTATGAAAAATTGCCGCCGACGCTGAAACAGCGAATTGACGGGCTTGAAGCTATCCATGCCTACCGGGAAAGTCGCGACTATCTCACCAAAGAGGAACGGGAGGCCGAAGCGTTAACCGATGAAGAGGAACGCGCCAACAACATCGTCCATCCCGTCGTCCGCACCCATGAGGTTACCGGTACCAAGGCGATCTATATAAATCCGCTTCGCATCAAGCGGTTTATCGGGATGAACCCAGAAGAGAGCGCTGATCTTATCGACAAATTAACCGTACACGCGACCGGCGACGATTTCACCTATCCGCATTCCTGGCGGCAAGGCGACGTGATTATCTGGGACAACCGGCAAGCGATGCACCGCGTCGAGCATAATTACGATTTCGCCGAGAAGCGCCTGATGCACCGCATCATTCTTAAAGGTAGCAAACCGGAATAGGCATAAGCTCATGACATTCGAAATTCGGAAAATGACGGAAAATATCGGCGCTGAAGTGGTGGGGCTCGACCTCACGAGACCCGTCGATGATGCCTTGAAAGCCGAGCTCAACATGGCACTCGCGCAAAACGTGGTGCTGGTGTTTAGGGATCAGGACTTCACCCGTCCACAGTTCCGAGATGCGGTACTGCTCTTCGGCCCGCCGAAATATCAATTACTGCAACAATATTTGTATGAAGACACGCCAGAAATCGGTGTCGTCACCAATCGGGATAAGGACGAAGCCGGCGACGGCAAAGTGCTTATCCGCGGCCATACATGGCATACGGATCATTCCAACGAGGAGTACCCGGCCAAAGCAACTGCGCTTTATTCGGTCGAAATTCCCGATGACGGCGGCGACACAATGTTTTGTAATTGCCAGCAGGCCTATGCGGAGTTGCCCGATGAAATGCGGGCCAAGGTGGATGAGCTTAGAGCCGTCCATACCTACAACAGCCGGTTCGCGCCCCGGCAATTACCAAAGCGCACAAAAGAGGAAGAGGCCCGTTCGCCGGATGTTATGCACCCCGTTGCGCGAACCCACCCCGATACCGGAGAGAAAGCAATTTACGTCAATCCCATCCGTATCGAACAATTCGAAGGGATGGAGATCGAAGAGAGCCAGGTGCTTTTGAACGAACTGATTGATCTATCGACCAAAGACCATTTGGTCTATCGCCATAAGTGGAAATTGGGCGATATGGTCATTTGGGACAATAGGCAGGCTATGCATCAGGCAACCAGGGATTACGATATGTCCCAGTTCCGAAAACTCTACCGCATGATGGTGGAAGGGGACCGACCGGTCTAAAGGTTTACGAAGATGGAGATTGAACCGTTAAACAACGTCATGGGAGCCGAAGTCCACGGCCTCGATCTCAATCAATCCCTAGACCAAAAAACAATCGACCAGCTCTATCAGGCCTTCCTCGATCATCTTCTCCTGTGTATTCGTAACCAGAGTTTTACAGACGTCGGTGCGTTTCTCGATGCCGCAAAACATTTCGGCGCACCTAAAAAACAGCATATGGATTCCTTCCGCGTCGAAGGACACCCGGAAGCAGGCACTGTTACCAGCGAGGACCGCGACGTAAATGACGGCAAGCGCATCATTCGAGGAACTATGTTTCACACTGATGAGAGCTTTATC
>Ga0055584_100003517_pt1 | contig 15463 bp, 9 predicted proteins | sample OSDHelmetaG_FD_58716 | JGI IMG/M metagenome (GOLD analysis project Ga0055584, IMG submission 58716) | Pelagic marine sediment microbial communities from the LTER site Helgoland, North Sea, for post-phytoplankton bloom and carbon turnover... | ecosystem: Environmental > Aquatic > Marine >... | reverse complement strand
GTGTAGAGCTGGAGACCAATGTTCTTGCGGTAGGCGTTATCCTTAGCCAGCGCCATCAGCGTCTGTGGTTGACTCGCGATTAGAAAGGACCCGGCGGCGGAAGAACGGAGGAAATTGCGTCGATTCATCACCGACACTGAACACGGGTTCAGGCGGTTTACGAGCGGTTTTCTAGTTCTCCCCGCGTGGGATTCGGGCCTCCAAATGGCTTTCAGGTGGCGTGAAAGAGCCTTTATGGGTCTCGGCCAATTGAACCAAAGCTTCGACTACCTTTGGATTCTCCTTGGCCACATCAAACTTCTCACCGGGGTCTTCTCCTAAATGGTAGAGCACGGGTGACTCGTGTTTCATGGGCTTCTGGCCGATGTACTCAGTCTTGGTCGTGAAATGAAGCTTATATTCTCCTTTACGGACGGCGTAGAGTTCCGAGCCGTGGTAGTAGAACATTTCCTGGCGCGGCGAGTGACCGCGACCGGCTAGTACGGGCGCTAGACTAGCACCATCATAAATTCGGTCTTCCGGTAATGCCACACCAGCAAGATCGAGGAAGGTGGCGAAGATGTCTAACGCACTGCCCATTTCATGGACGATACCAGTCTCGACAATTCCGGGTCCCCAGAAGACGGTAGGTTCACGCATGCCACCTTCCCATGTACTCCCTTTGCCATCACGCAGATGGCCAGCTGAGCCGCCATGGGTTTTGAATGGCAACCAAGGGCCATTGTCTGAGGTGAAGACGACCACCGTTTCTTCATCAATGCCTTGTGCCTGCAAAGTTTTGACAACCTGACCGACGGACCAATCGATCTCTTCAATCACATCTCCATAGCGGCCCGCATGGCTCGTGCCAGAAAAGGCGCCCGAGGCAAAAATGGGAACATGGGGCATGCTGTGCGCCAAGTAGAGGAAGAACGGCTTCTCCGATTTCGCTTGAGCCTCAATATAGGCGACCGCTTGATTCGTGTAGTTGCGTGTGAGGTAGGCTTGATTCGGCGAACGCTCAAGGATCTCGGTGTTGTGCATGAGCGGCACATTCCAGTACTCACTCTTAGGCTTCATGAGCCCTTCACGGCCTTTGGGTCCCTTGCCAGCAATCCGATCCATGTCATTGGAGTAAGGAACGCCGTAGTAGGATTCGAAACCGTTGGCTGTGGGAAGGTAGTCTGGCAAATGCCCCAAATGCCATTTCCCCACCATGGCCGTGGCATAACCAGCGCCCTTCAAGGCCTCTGCCACCGTGATCTCACTCTTGGGTAGCCCCTTTGCCGAATCCGGAAAGAGCACACGACGCTTGCTAGAGCACATGCCATTGCGAATAGGCAAACGCCCAGTCATCAGACCCGCTCTGCTGGGAGTGCAGACCGAAGCTGCCGCATAGAAGCTGGTCCACTTCTGCCCCTCGTTCGCTAAGCGATCAAGGTGCGGCGTGTGGATAGTCGGATGTCCGAAGCAACTGAGATCCCCGTAGCCGAGGTCATCACAGAAGATGAGGACAAAGTTCGTCTTAGCCGTCGCCATGGTAGCGGCGGCGAGGAACGCGAGCGCAGTTCTGAAGATCATGAAAGTGCCTTAAGGAGTCAGCTCGACCCGCCACCGCACGTAGCCAGCAGTATTGCCAACCGTCGTGGTGGTTTGGAGCGTCACTTTCTTAAGACCTGCACCGGCACTTTGAGAAGACATTTCGACCAGATCTGCCGCAGGAATGGTTTCCCATGCTTCAAGATCCATGGACTTCTCCAAGATGTAGCTGAGACCATCTACTCCCTCACGCTGATTGAGTGTGAGCGTCAGGAAATCATCACTCACCGCCGTTTCCATGAGCACGGTCGACACCGGATCATTTGGCAGGGACCCAAAAGCAAACTCGGCGAGATTACTGTCTCCGTCGCCATCAGGATCTGCGGTGGGCGCATCATCAAGTCCAGCGAGGAACTCGGCTTTCCAAGTATCGTAGCCATCAGAAGGCTCCGGATCTGCACCTTCAGCACGGCCAGGAGTGCCACCAAGCGCCGCACTTGCCTTCCAGTTCTCTGCAACATTGTAATCAATGTCTGCGGCTAGGCTCGTGCGGACCAAAGAAAATCCGAGATTCTCACCATCGTTGGCAGGCCAAGGTGGGTCGTTACTGTAGGTCACACCGATGATCGGCTCATAAGAACCATTTGAGATCTCGAGATGTTCACCACCGTTCTTGAGCTTCTTGTTGAACTCCCCTAACACCTTGGCGGAGTCGCCATAGCGCATGGCAAAGGCGGCACGATCGTTGACAATGACTCCGTAAGACTTCGGCCCCAGAGTAGAAACATCGCCTTCCTTGAAGAGATAATTGATTCCCGCAGTGAAGCGCAGCTCTCCTAGGTCGACCGAGATATTAGATGGATTGTAAAATTCGAGGAACTCAAAGTTTGACGACGAGAATTCTGCGGCGTCTTCGGCTTCATTCGGCTTGGCCGGTGCCACCATGAGCTCAGAGATAATGAGATTCTCGCCAGTGGCTGGCTGAAGACCCACACGATAAGTGGCCTCGCGCAGCGCACTCCATTCTCCTTCAGGATTGAAAAGGGTGGTGTTGAACACGCGCGACTTGACTGTCATGGTGTCATCAATCGTAAGGCCTGTGTTTGCATCGCGATCATAGAGGATCGCCGTAGGATTAGTCGCACCACCAGGCAAACGAGGATCTGAGCCATCGATCGTGTAGAAGATGTCGCCATTCTGCTTATTAAAGAGCGAACCCACAGTGATCTTCATGATCTTCCCTGCATCAACCGCGCCGCCCTTTGGCGAATAACTTGGGACCTGGACGCCCCCCCAAAGATCTTCGTCTTCGAACTGCTTGTCAGACTTGAACAGCACGTCCTCACGGCGACTGATCCAAGAACGAATACTCGACGTCCGAATATTGCCACCGCCAGAAAAGGACATCAACTCCTCGATCTCCGCCTCCAACTCATCCACGCGCCGAGTGAGGTTGTCCTCTGTAAGCGCGCCACCTGGTGTAAAGAAATGTTTCTGCAAACGGTCTGCGAAGGTGAGACGGAATTCCGAGCTCGTGACCAGGGCTTGCCACACGGTAGCTAAATCATCGCTGGGAGTCGGACGCGCGGTCCTATTAAGATCCGCTGTCATCGAGTTGTAGTTGATTCCATGGCCCCCAGCGACGCCAAACATCCCCTCAGCATCCCACATATAAGCACGCCATCGCCCCTCTTCAGACAAGGCTCGCGCAATGACAAGATTGTTATGCGGCCAATCCCAAGTCGCACCGTAGCAGTTTACAATAAAGTAATCTGCGAAGTTTACAGGATCTAGCTCCTGCAACACGGCATCATAATTCTCTTGAACCGTAAGATCTTTTTCTAACAAAGACTCTAAATGATCCCACTCGGGCGTATCAGCGAGCAAATCGTCTTGGAACGGCGAACCATCCGCCCAGACATCGATGTGCTTCACTTGCCAAGGAGCATCATCCCCATATAGGTCTTGGAACAGTTCCTCACGCAATCGCGCCACCGTGTTGAAATAGCCTTTGTAGACACCATTCAAGAACAGCGCCGTTTGGACGCCAATAGAGGCAAATTGACCTGTATCGGCCGTGAGACGTCGTGACAGTTCATCCGTGATCCACGGATTCTGTGCATCGTTCTTCCCAGCCCGCATGCGCAACTGACGGAATGACCTCACCGGGTAGTTCTCTACGATGGGGAAGTTCAACGTGTCGTCTCCATAGTCGCCACGGAAGAAGATATTGAACGAGGGCTTGTCTTGCCCGTTGTGCGCCCATGGACTCCTATCCGTATTATTTAGATTGAACCGGCCACGCGACCACGCACTAGCTGCCAACCGAATTCCAGCGTCAATCTGCACATTCGTGCCATCCTCGGGATACATGACCTCCATCGACACTCGGCGCTCAAATGGGCGCCCGTGCATGTCTGGCATATAATAGTCTTGGGCCTCTCTGGCATTCCAATCATTGCCGCGGCCACTACCGCCTTCGATGCTCGTGATTCCGTGGGGCGCGTAGAATGCATAGCCATCATCGGCCACGAAACTCACACTCGGAATCGTCTTGAAAGCCTCGTCTAGACCAACAAGGTAGGTCTGAGTACTTTCGTTAGAAGGAATCATCCCCTCCATGAACGCACGCGCGCGAATCGGTGTTCCCGTGCGCTCATCGATCGTCTCAATCGTCAACGGCTCTGTGTAAACAAGCCCGGTCTCGACCGTGGGTTCGCTGCCATCAAGCGTGTAGCGAATCTCGGCACCTTCTGTATTGCTCGTCAGAGTGACCACCACCGTATCGTCATAGACTCCACCAGGCATATCGAACTTGGGCTTCTTGGCATGATCACTCAGCTCAACCCCGCCATTTGCTGCACCAGGACTTGGCTCGGCGAAGTAAACAAAGCCCCCTTCTGCCGTGGTGCTGACACCATAGGAGTGAAAGCTATCTTGCCTAGGATAGCTGCCCTCAAACTGACTCACAAACTCGCCACTCGCATCGGCAAGACCTAGGAATTCGCCATCACCGGCAAGCCCAAAACTCGCATGGATGTAGTCGCCTGGCACCGTCGTATTTCCATCAGCCAAGACGAGCAAGTATCCGTCCGCCGCAATCTTCGTACCCTCAGGAAATGACCACAACTGCGGCGTGTCCTCGTCGTCGCTCAGTGACCAACCCGTGAGATCCACTTCGGCTGCGCCATTGTTATGCAGCTCAATCCAATCCGAGAACCCTGCTTCCACATCGGCGTGCGCAGCATGAGCCCAATCAACAAGCCCACCCGACGGTTCTGTATAACCCACGCGATACTGCCAGTCGTTGTCCGGCAGATCGATCACCGTCGTCGACTCCCCAGCAAAGATGCCACGGCCGATCACCAGCGAACCTTCGAACTTTAGCGTGGTGTCCGGCTTGGGATCACGTTCGTTGATCTGTCGAGGAACCGTGTTCTGCACCTGGACAGCCAAGACATTCTCACCAGCCACTAACACGTCGCTGGCGATGACTTCTGAGTCATACTTAAGTTTGTCGTTTCTCTCTGCACTGGAAAACGCAGACTGATCATGGAAGACAAATCCGTTCAATCGACCGAGATTTCCACGGGCAATCTCATGACCATTGACGAAAGCAACAAATCCACTATCGGCAGCAGCCGTTAGGCGAAAGGGAAACTCCTTGGCTGCCTCATCTGCGGTCACTGTGAACGTCTTTCTGAGATAGAGAGAAGGCGTGCGCCCATCCATTTCATCTCCCACGTCCGTCTCGATCCCGTCATTGTCAAAGCCGAAGGGCGACGTGCCCATACTCCAGTCCGACGCATCAAAAGTTGGCTCAGACCAAGACGGCCCCCACCCCAAGCGCGACCGTCCATCAGGGTGACTTCGAAGATTGCGCTCGCTGTTCGCGGCGTCGATTTCATTAATCATAATGTCTGCTGACGCCCGGGTCGGGGCCACGAACACAAGCGTCAAGACGGCAGCAAAGAAAAGGTTCAGGGGCTTCATCCCTGTAATAAATCAGACGAAAGCCAAGAAAGGAAGAGCGAATTATTCGACGGGAACGACGTCTCTCAATCCGGCCTGCAAAGCCGCCACAGCGAGCCTAATATCGTCCAAGTCAGCACAAAGCGGCAACATCAGGACAAGCGTGTCATTCACGGGACGAGTCAGCAGGCCATGCGCCCGCGCGGCCAAGCACACTTGTGCCCCAATTTTATCACCAGAAGGAAACGCAGCTCCCGAGGGATCGCCAATATCGATTCCAGCAATAAACCCACACTGGCGGACGTCCCGCAATCTTCTATCTGCGTTCTGCCATTCTCTCAGGAGCGAACCCAGAACCTCCATCTTGTTGGCAAGCTTCGCGAGAACAGCCTCTTCTTCGAAGATCTGAAGAGAAGCCAGAGCCGCTGTACAGCCCAAAGGATTTCCGCAATAGCTATGTCCATAGTAGAACGTCCGATCTTCTCCTGGTCGCGAGAGGAAGGCATCAAACACACGCTGAGTTGTCAGAGTGGCTGCGAGCGGGAGAGTTCCTCCTGTCAGCCCCTTCGCCAACGCGATAAAGTCTGGTATTACCTCTTCATGCTGGCAGGCAAACATCTTCCCGGTGCGGCCGAAGCCGGTCATGACTTCATCGAGGATCAGAAACACACCGTGCTGATCACACCACGCTCGCAATTCAGAGAGCATGCCTTTCGGCCAGAGTCGCATACCAGCAGCACCTTGAATGAGCGGTTCGATGACTACGGCAGCCAGCTTTGAAACCTCTTCAGGCGGCAAGCCTATCAAATGCGTTAGATCTTTTACATGACATACGGGCACGCCCAACTTGCTTACCCTCTTATGGAAGGTCGCAATGCCGCCCAGAGCTGCCGCTCCCATCGTATCGCCATGGTAGGCGCTATCAAACGCCGCAAAGCTCGCACGTTCCGGTTGCCCTTCCATTTCCCAATACTGAAGGGCCAGCCGAAGCGCACACTCGATGGCGGTCGAACCATCATCCGTATAGAAGACCTTGGTCAGCGTCTCCTTAGGAAAACAACCAACCAACGCGGCAGCGAGTTCGGCCGCAGGTTCATTGCCAAATCCTAGTGCAGAGGAATGGGCCAACGTCGCCGCCTGTCCCTGAATCGCAGAGATGATCGCCGGGTGACCGTGCCCATGAATATTCGTCCAGATGGAGGAATTCCCATCGAGGTAACGCTTCCCAAGTTGATCCACGAGATACGCCCCCTCCCCGCGCACGATCATCAAAGGCTCGTGATCTGGCGCACACCAATCCCGCATCTGGGTAAACGGATGCCAGACATGCGCCTTGTCCTGGGCAATCCGGGTGCTGGAATCAATTGGGGAATTCTCCACCAAGCAAGTATCCGCCAGCCAGCCCAACGCTCAACCAAGATTGCAAGCCAAACAGAAGCCTGTATCCTCCCACCACCACTCGTCCTCATGGCATCTACCAACGTTTCTTACTGCCTTATCGTCTTGCTGAGTAGCCTCTTACTCAACGGAAGCCACGGCCAAGACGCAAAGTCTCTTCGGAAACAATTCCTTGCTCTTCAAGAGCGCCATTTGGCCCAGGACGAGGAGGTGACCCGGTCGATGGAAAAACTCTACGCCGCGCGCCTCCGTTCTCTGAAACTGAACGCAGTTCGCGACAGGCAATACGAAGCCGCTCAGTTCTACCAAACAGAGCTCAAGAACACAGCGAGCGCCCCCCTGACACTGACCTTCTATGCCGAAGAAGCCGAAACCACTGGCGAGCTTCGTACCAGTATGCGAACAGGCGAGCGTGTCCTGGACGGTTGGACAAGCAAAGCCAAGGCTACCTGGAATAAACTAACACTCCCACGCGGCGGGTACGAAGTTAAACTCGTCTACAGTGGAAACGGCACCAACGCAGTTTCCGCGTCCATGCACGAGGCCAAGTATCATGTCACCGGGGCGCTTCTCCCGACAAATAAAGAACGCAGCACCGCATCGTTGGGCAATCTCCGCTTGGCTCAAGACACCAACAGCCTTTCACTTACACTCGGCAATGGTGTCGCTACTTCTGGCATCCGCATTCATCAAGTCATCCTCGTTTCCCATGCCCCTTAGCCCAGTCCTACGAACAGTCTTGAGTTTGGGCATGACGATCACTGCTGTCTTAGCCCAGAGCGAGAAAGCCGAGGAAGCGCTCATCCTCCGAAGCTCCCTATCGGATAGCCAACAGCAGTTCGAGGCCAAGCTCGCCAACGCCACCGCTTCCCTAGATCAGACATTTCTCGTTAAGCTTCGCCAATTTGAACGCCAAGCGGCGCGAGCAGAGGACTTTCCCAAGGCTATCGCTTACCGTGACCGGAGCCTCGCCCTAACAGCAGCCCTTCGACGCCACAATCCAAATCAGGCTAAGGAGCGGGCCGCCAAAGGCATCACACCAGCGCTATCAGAAGCCTCACTCACAGGCTCAGTCTTCCTGCAACGCAATGTTCTCAAAGGATGGAAGACCAGCGCCACCGCGGCGATCTGGAATCTCCGAGGCCTGACACCAGGGAGCTATGAAATCGTCGTAACATACAGTTGTACCAAGATCGCCGAAGAGAAGTCTGGCAGTGGTGACAAGAGGATTCTCTTGCGAGCGGGCGGACAATTCTCATTCGGCGAGACCAGCCGATTGCTCAATGGAGAGCGACAATCACTCATCCACGAAGTTCAACCGACAGCTGACTGGGAAACGTACCGCGACGTCTCTCTTGGAATACTCACCTTCTCCAATGCTGCGGTTAGCTTGCGCCTCAATGTGATTGAGGCGAAACCGCTTGGGCTCATGCACCTACAACGCATTCAACTTCTTCCCGTTGAACAGCGAGTGGATACCAAGCCCATTCCCAACGCGGCTGACCTGCAACGCTCTTTCCAAAGCGCCGTCAATCGGAGGAAGGAGAAAATTCAAGTAGCCTACATCCACAATTTGAAAACCCTGCAAAAGCGTGCTAAATCATTGGGAAACAACCAACTGGTTCAAGACATCGCCCGCGCCATCAATACGGCCTCTCCTCCCTGACATGAATCGATGGAGCCAGTGCCTTCTCCTAGGGGCAATCCTAGCAGGGGGCTATGTGATCTACGTTTCAGTGATGGCCTCTCTACAAGATCGCATCATCTTCGTCGGTCAGGGCATTCCTATGACGACGAATCTGAGAGAAGAGAACAGCCTGGCTTTCTACACGAAACTCAAGACAAGCTTTGGCGAAGTCCATGCCTGTTATCTAGAAAGTGAACGTGATTTCGATGACTGCCCGATTGTATTCGTCGCTCATGGCAATGCTGAAACCATCGGCCACTGGGAGGCGATCACTGGGCATCTCAATCAGTTAGGCCTCTCAGTCTTTCTCGTGGAGTACCCAGGTTATGGCGGCTCCGATGGCTTGCCAAGCAAAGAAACGATCGCGGAAACTTTCGATCAAGGACATGCTTGGTTAGAAACTCGGGGTCTCTCTAGCCGAAGGCTCATTGGTTTTGGACACGGATTCGGAACCGGCCCTCTACTCGAACTTGCCACCCGCAAGCGGTTCGACGGCATTATCCTAACAGCCCCCTATACAAGCCTCGGCGCGCTCACCTGGGAAACAGGTCTGCCGAGCTTTCTGCTCAAGACACGCTACGACAATATTAACGCGCTTACCGGCTCCACGTATCCTGTTCTCCTCATCCATGGAAGGCGCGATCGCCTCATCACTCCCAAGCATAGTGAACGTCTGCTCCAAGTAGATTCAAGTCGAATCACCTATGAGCCCATTGACGCCGCGCATGAAGACTTGTGGGGTGAATCTGATGCCATGGTTAGCGTACTTTCTACCTGGCTCAACTCATACCACTTCCTATCATCGCCGTAGGTTGGCCGCTTGCAAGGCACCCTGCGCCAGCTTATCTTCCGCAATGAAATGCCTTTGGGGAATCGCCCTATCATGCTTCTGCGCTCTTGTTAGCTTGGGACTCTTGCAGGCAGAAAACTTATCCAGAGAGCCCCTGGCCAGCTTCCCTCCATTCACAGAAGAATCGTTGCTTCCCTTCGATCCAGAAACTCAAGAGATCGTGGACGATGGCCTCGTTCTCACACATCCCGGGATCGCCTATGCCACCTACGAGCAGAGGCTATCAGACACGTCGATCACCGTCGAAGCCGAGTTCGCTGACGACGACGCAGAAGCTCTGTTCCTCGGCTTACGTATTCAATCTCGCCCCCCTCTCAGCGGCTATGTCTTCGATCTTGCTCGCAATGGCGATGTTAGTTTGGTCACGCTCGATTCTGGAGACGACACAGTTCTCGCCTCCGGTAATACTGGATTCAGCACTGACGGTGACACCCTCATGATCTGTTTTCGCATGGTCCAGCAGTCTTTAGCTGCATGGGTCTGGCCCAAGGACTCCGAGCAACCCACCGAACCGGCTATCGAGACGAGCCTGGGCCTGCCCCTCACATATACAGAAGGGCGCCCATTGGTTGGTGTCCGTAGCGGTGCGGCACGCTTTGCAAGTGTCGATATCCATGGGCTCCCCTTCAGACTAAATAATCTTGGCTTCCAACCCTTAAAAGAAGAAGTTAGACTGAAGATCGACTGGACGTCCGAACCCGGAGGCGTCTACCGCATCGAGAGCTCCACAGACCGAGTCCTCTGGGAGAGGCTCTATCTCGTGAAAGCAACCGAAGCGACAACGGAGGCCGTAATCGTGGGGTCATTCACCGAGGTCCCAGCACCGTTCCGTTTCTTCCAAGTTGTCGATGTCACGAGTAACTCGCTAGTCCAAGGAAATCCGTTGCCCCTGATTCCGGCAACACCGCGCTTCGCCATCGCGTGGAGATCAGCTGAAGACCGAGTCTACGGATTCGAATGGTCTCAAGACTTAGAAACGTGGACTCGCTATCCTGGGCTCGCTGTACCAGGAGCCGATGGCACCACATTGACAGACACCATCCTGCCATTACCCGAAGAATTGAATAAAGAAGACGCCGATCGCCTCTACTTGCGCGTTCTGGATCTCGATAACGATAACGGCTTCGGGATCAATCAGGAGATGATGGAGCCTTAACGAAGATCAGAGGTTCCATGGCAGCCGGGGCACAAAGTGCCCCGCTAGCGAGTAGTACGTCCACGTTTATCTGATGGTGATGGTCGTCTTCTGATAGCGCCCCTCTCCTAGAGCTATTCAGTATTAGCTTTCCAATCACCCAGCGAACGTTGATGCTATTGCTCTTCCCTAGCTATGAAACATCAATTCTCGTTCGCATTGGCCCCATGGGCTACTGCTGCCGCTGCCGTTGCAGCAACCGCAGGCGCAGTCATCTATACGATCGTCGTCTGAAGGTTTCGCGAACAGATCTCGCACCATGAAAGTGTCCCCCTTCCCGAGATCAAGTGGCGTAGCATTAGTCACGGTGATGGCATTGGTCGCTGTAATGACCATGCTAGTCATCGCCATCTTATCGATAGCGTCCACTGAGCGCCAATCGGCCTCGGCCTACGCGCACTCCGTCAGGGCCCGCCAATTGTCCGAGACCGCAGTCAATTTGGTCATCGATCAAATTCGCGAGGGTACACGCACAGATCGCAAGACAGGTATTTTTGGAGGAGCGGAGCCTGCCTATTGGTCCTCACAACCCGGCATGATCCGCGCTTACAATGGGAATGGCTTCGAGAAAGCCTACAAACTCTACTCCTCTTCTAACATGGTTGTTGAGGATGCCGCTCTCTTAAAGAATGAATCAAAAGCGCTGCAAGGTTGGGACCAGGATCCGGCTCGTTTCGTAGACCTCAATGCGCCTGCGATTTCTTACGATGTTGATGGTGTAGAGAAAAGTCGGCACTTCCCCATCTTGGACCCACGATCCAAAACCATTGATCAGGTGGAGGGCTTCAATTGGGACAACGCTGTAATGGCCGAGATCGCCCCAGGAACCGAAGTTGCCGATGGGAAAGTTCTACCTCTGCCAGTGGAATGGCTCTACATGCTTAAGGACGGCTCCTTCGGCACGCTCGATCAGAACCATCGGTTCATTGGAGAACGGCAAGCCACTTCGGAGAATCCGATGGTTGCCCGTCTCGCCTTCTGGGCTGACGACGAGTCTTGCAAGGTCAACCTTAACACTGCCGCCGAGGGCGTTCCTTGGGATACACCACGGGTGGCTAGCAGTGAAGCTAAAAGCTGGTCGATGAAACAGCCCGTAACGAACGAAGTGCAGCGCTATCCAGGGCATCCTGCCACCACCTGTCTAAGTAGCGTGCTGTTTCCCGATCACTATCCCGATCCAGACGCCCCGAAAAAACTGAGCCCAGCACATCTCGAGGCCATTTATAACATGGCCCCTAAGGTTCGGCATGGAGGTACTGAGGGAGGCGAGAAGGCCTCGGACCAAACGATTCACTTCGACCGGGATCGCCTTTACGCTTCTGTCGACGAAATCGTCTTTAACATCGCACGCCAGGAGAACGATTTTGTTTCCATGGTTCAAGCCGAAGGAGGTGATGGCGTGGCCCGACTCGAACGCGCGCGTGGCTTTCTCACCACCCGAAGCAATTCCCCAGAACTGACAGTCCATGGCCGCCCTCGAATCAGCTTATGGCCAATGGCGGAGAAGCGAGGTAAGCGGTACCGCACGATTTATGACGACACCATGGCCTTCTGCACAAGTTTGGCAGACGGAAAGCAGAAATACTTTTATCATCGTACCGGGAGTCATCTGCGTCATGTCGAATTGTACGTGCACGCCAATCGGGTCAATATCGATCTCTATCGCTATCTCATGAGTTCGGTTTATCAAAAAATCCCCGGATATGGCGGCTCCTTAGCCAAGAAATATGGCTCCAAGAGGAGAGCTCCTTACAAGGACAATTACTATGCGGATGACAGCGAATACAAACTCGATCACTTCGCCATTCCGTTAATGATGATCGACTATATCCGCTCGACCAATTTGCACGACGGCAACGTGGCCGAACCCTACGCCCGTGTCCGCGATTTCCATGGCTTCGGTCAGATCGCTTCCAATGATTTGGTCGGACGGAATCTCACCCGTGACAACGGTGTCAAGACACAGAACTCACAATGGCATAAAAACACATTGGAACCGAAAGGTCTTGGAAGAATCTTCACTGTTTCTGAGATCGCCACCGTCTGTTACTGCACAGCTCAGGCCACGCTCGTGGATTTCGATGAACAAGGCGAGGCTGTGTTAGGTAATGAGGCCGGTCCGCGGAAAGATTTAGAAGTGATTCAGGCTATCTTGAGTAATAAGAAACCCAAGTATCCTCGGAAATTTGATCACTCCGATCTTGGCAAACGATTCAAATACATCGAAGTGGGGATCATTCCAGAATTCTTCTGCCCGATGCAGGGATTTCATCAAATTCATCCCCGCCAAACGGTGCAACTTGTCACCGGTGGCCAAGGATACATCAAGGGGTCAATCGAGAACTGGAAGATCAATGGCATTCCGTTGGATCTCTGGGGACATACGTCTGCCGTTCAGAACAATTTCGTCCTCGGTCCCACCGTACAGACAAGTGACCCCGCAGTAGCGTTAAATCGCCAGGGCCAATTGCCTGCGGGATGGTTCGGATGGGGAGGAAGCGGTGGCTATCGGCTCTTACGGTTCGGCGAGTTCTCGGTAAAGGCAGATCGCCGCAAGTACGATCCCCAGTTTCTCGCTAATGGTGAGGGAAAGTTGTCAGCCTTGTATTGTCAGTCTGCCATTGTCGTAGAGGATAAACCCCTCAAAATGACCTGTGAGAAACCAATCCGGTTCATTGTTTATGCAAGCGGCAGCGGTCGACTGCGACGCACCCGTGTTGTTCAGACGCTGAACATTCAGTTTCCAGAAACGACTTTTGAGGCGCCCAAACTAAATCCTTCCGAGTTTCAAGGATGGAGTCGAAGGTTCGACCGCGCCTCGAAGGCTTCTCCAAATAGCGTCGTGCACGTCTTGACGGATAACGATGTCGTAAAGTCAATGATTCTCGCCCATGGCGATTATCGCCATCTCGCCGCCCGCCGCAACGTCCCAGCGGAACTCTTCCAGCCCCACCCACTCTATCATGAGTCGAGCAAAGCCCATTCATTGATCTTTGCGGGGAATGAGGGTGCTTCTGACGCCGTTGTCGGCAAGACAGGAACCACCCTAGCAGATGATCTCTTTGGAAGAAACATCGCAGGGAAAGACGTGACATACGAGCGGGGAATCCGACCGGACTTCACCTTCGATCCAGACGACCGAGCAGCGTTCTCGCCCCTGCTCAGCTCAAGCTATCGGTTTCCTATCGATCCATCAATCACGCGAGACTTTGACAATGGAGTCGGTGGTGCAGCCGATGGTGCCTATGGAAATAAACCGGATGACGGGGCCGACGATGTGCCTGGAAATAGTATCTTCAATCAAAAGCACCCTTACTTCGAAGTCGGCGAGGCGAAGGACTTTCGCTACGACGATAAGACTTCTAACTTTTCTCCTAATCGCATGGTCACATCGCCCGTGGCCTTTGGATCTCTCCCCAGCGCCTTTCAAGCCAATGCTCCTTGGACTTGCCTCCTCTTCCGACCAAATCTCGAGGATCCCGATCGATTCCCTCATCTTGGTGAGCGTGGGAACGGCCTACAACTCACAGGTGATTTACGATCAGCGGAAGGCTACGAGGTTCCCCAATTCGCATCTGTGGAGGATCAGAAAGATCTGCCACCGGACCATCTTTGGCTAGACCTCTTTTGGATGCCCATTGTCGAACCCTACCCGATTTCAGGCCCGTTCTCGACTGCAGGAAAGATCAATCTGAACTATCAGATGATGCCGTTCACCTACATCAAACGGGCGACCGCCCTCCATGCCGCTCTAAAGTCAGAACGGATTCTAGCAATTCCTTCAAGCGCAGGAAAGACCTACAAGAAGGCGGGAAAGTGGAACGATGGCTGGCATCACCGCATCGACGCAAACGAGACGCTGAAACAGTTTGAAGAACGATTCGCCAACGGGAAGGCCTTCATGACTGCCTCGGAGATCTGCGAACAGTTTCTCATTCCTGAAGGAGAACGTTGGGACGACGAGGGCAGATCCATCCGAAGTTTCTGGAAAAAGCATCGTCTGACTGGAGACAATTCTTTAGAGGCACCCTACAAACACCTCTACCCAAGGCTAACAACACGTTCCAACGCCTTTAAAGTGCATATCACGACACAGACGTTACTCAAAGGGCGCGGCACCGATCCGAATCACTTCGTTCCGGAACAAGATCAGGTTAGAGCGCAGTACCGAGGCTCTGTTCTCATTGAACGCTTCATTGATCCCAACAAAAAAGAGATTCCAGATTACTTCGAAGACCTTCGGCACAACGAAAATTCTATGGAACGATTCTATCAGTATCGCGTTGGGAATGTGAAAGAATTCCCCCATTGATTCTTGCCGCCAATCGATTAAATGGATACCCTTGTAAGCCTTCAGGATTACGAAGAAGAGGCAGGGTTGCGAATTCCGCATGCAGTCTTTAAATACCTCGACGCTGGGGCGGCGGGTGAAGTGACGGTTCGCTTGAATCTGAATTCCTCGAAATTCTGATTCGGCCATGCGTCCTTGTCGACGTTTCATCAATTGACACCCGCGTGGAATTGTTGGGTGAAAGGCTGGCCTTTCCCATCCTGTTGGCGCCGACGCCTTTTCAGAAAGCGATCCATCCCGATGGCGAACGGGCAACCGCAAAGGGTGCCGCTGCCGCCGATACCATCTTTGTCGTTAGCAGTAGCTCCACGATACGTTTGGAAGACGTGACAGAGACACCTAATGGAAAGTGGTGGTTTCAGCTCTAAATGCAATCGGACCGGGCGTTTGTTAGATAACGTGTGACGGTCGATAATCCAGTGTCTGGGCCTCAGGATCGCCAACAGCGTGCCAGCTTCTCTCTTTCGGAAAGGATAGCGGCTCCCTACCTAC
>Ga0055584_100003516_pt1 | contig 15464 bp, 6 predicted proteins | sample OSDHelmetaG_FD_58716 | JGI IMG/M metagenome (GOLD analysis project Ga0055584, IMG submission 58716) | Pelagic marine sediment microbial communities from the LTER site Helgoland, North Sea, for post-phytoplankton bloom and carbon turnover... | ecosystem: Environmental > Aquatic > Marine >... | reverse complement strand
GGTGGCGGAGACGATCGATTATCCGAACGAGCTTACCGATAACCGCAAGGGGCGCGACAGTATCAAGATTCTGGAGGACACGGACGGTGACGGCCGTTGCGATCGGGTGAAGACCTTTGCGACCGGTCTGAATGTTCCGACCTCGATCACGTTTGCGAACGGTGGCGTCATCGTTGCGCACGCCCCGGATTTTCTGTTCTTCAAGGATACGGATGGGGATGACAAGGCCGATGTCCGTGAGGTCTTGAATTCCAACTGGGGTATCAAGGACACGCATGCCGGTCCGTCGAATCTGCGATACGGCCTGGACAATCGCATTTGGGGTTCGGTCGGTTATTCCGGTTACGCCGAGTCATCGGGTGAGCAGTCCAAACGTTTCGGTTCCGGCATCTTTCGTATGGAACGCGATGGTTCCGAAGTGACGTTTCAACATCAGTTCAACAACAACACCTGGGGGCTGGGTTTCAATCCGGCGGGTGACGTGTTCGGTTCTACGGCGAACAACAATCCCGCGTTCTTCGGCGGCTTTCCGGCGTCCGGCTATCAGGGTGCGCGCGGACGATCGGCCAAAATGATTGCCGATACCCGCGCCTTCTATCCGATCACGCCAAATGTGCGACAGGTCGATGCCTTTGGTAACTACACTGCCGGGGCGGGATTCGCGCTGGCGACCTCCGCAAATTTCCCACCGGACTGGCGTGGCCGGCGGGCCTTTATTGCCGGTCCCACCGGGCACCTGCTGGGGATGTTTCAGATCAAGCCGGAAGGCTCTGGTTTTGCGGCGGAGAACGCCTACTCGATTCTCGCCAGTGCCGATGAATGGTTTTCACCTGTCGCGGCTGAAGTAGGTCCGGACGGGAATCTATGGGTCGCTGATTGGTACAACTTCATCATCCAACACAACCCAACCCCATCACCCGAGCGCGGTGGCTACCAGGCCCAGCGCGGCAAGGGCAACGCTCACATCAATCCCCATCGCGATCGCCAACACGGCCGCATTTACCGACTCGTATGGGATGGCGCCAAACCGTCGGGAATCAAATCGCTCGCTGAAGCCAAGCCCCGCCGATTGTTGGCGGCCCTTGATGATCCCAACATGTTCTGGCGACTCACCGCCCAGCGACTCTTGGTCGAAACCCGGCCGGTTGCCGTCATTCAGTCGTTGCGTAAAAAGGTTCTCAAGGGCGGCGTTGGAGGCGTCCATTCGCTCTGGACGCTCCATGGTATGGGCAAGCTCGATCGCGAGATTCATCAGGCCGCGCTGCTCAGCAAAGATCCCGCCCTCAAGCGCAACGCCATTCGGGCTCTGGGCGAATCAGAAGACGATATCCGACTCTTTTTCGACACCGCGGCCGTGGCTGCCAAGAATTTGAATGTGCGCCGCACTGCGTTTGTGAAAATGGCGCACTTCCCCCAGAACGAGATGCTCAAAGTTGCGATCCCCAATTTGTTCCGTGACAAGCTGAACCGCGAGGATGATTGGTTGTCTCTCGCGTTGAAGACCGCTGCGAAGAATCAGGGTGCCCAAAGCATGAGCGCGGGACTGGGGCCGAATCTGCTTCCCAATCCTTCGTTCGAAACGGGTGCCGATGGCAAACCTGTCGGTTGGGTGCCTCACAGGTATCGCGATTTGGGTGGCACGTTTTTCACCCACACCCAAGGCAAGGTCGCAGCCCGCACGGGCAATCGTGCTCTCCGCATCAACTCACAGCGCGGAGCCGACGCCGGATGGCGCACCGAGGTGCCGGTCAAACCGAACACCGACTACCGCCTGGGAGGTTGGATTCAGACGCGGGCCATGCGCGGTGCCCAAGGGGCCTTGCTCAATGTGCACGGGGTGAATGGAGCCCGGACGATTGCTCTCGAAAAGAAGACCGAATGGACGAAAGTCGAAATCTTCTTCAGTTCCGGCAATCGCGAGCGGGTAATTATCAACTGTCTGTTTGGTGGCTGGGGAACTTCCCAGGGCACAGCGACGTACGACGACGTGTCATTGCGTGAAGTCACTTTCGAAACCGCCACCGCTGAGAGTGGAAATCTCAAAGGTGACGCCACTCGTGGCTCAAAACTCTTCCACGAACACCCAGTTGCTTCCTGCATTCGTTGCCATCAGGTCGACGGCAAGGGCGGCTACGTCGGTCCCTTCCTCGATGGCATTGCGCTGCGCAAGCAGGCCGAGTACATCCGCGAGAGTCTGCTAGATCCGCAGGCCAAGATTGCCGAGGGATTTCCCGCCGAAGTCTCTCCCATGCCGCCCTTTGGCGTACTGCTTCCCGCGCAAGATATCGAAGATATCATGGCCTATCTGCTCACCCTCAAGAAAGGCCCGCCCCCCGGCACGGTCAAAAAAGTCCAACAAATCTCCTTCGAATAATGAAAACGAATCCCTACGCGCTCATTTGTGTTCTCGGTGTCCTCTGTGGTTTCACCAACGCGGCGCAGCCGCAAAGTGGTCAAGCGGCACGCTTGCCAAATATTGTTCTGATCATGGTGGATGACATGGGCTGGTCGAATATCGGCCCGTATGGCGGCATGGTGGAAACGCCGACGCTGGACCGACTGGCGCGCGATGGTGTTCGGTTTGATCAATTCTACAATGCCGCCCGCTGTTGTCCGACACGGGCCACCTTGATGACCGGTCTGCATCCGCATCAGGTCGGGGTGGGGCACATGATCCTGCCCATTCGGCCCGATGCCGAGGGGGATCCGAACAATCCGCGTTCCAAGTTCGGCCTTACCACGAAGGACCGCGCCCAGATTCCCCGTGCCTACCAAGGATGGGTGGATGTTGCGATTCCGACCCTTCCCGAAATGCTGAAGTCAGCCGGTTATGGAACCTACATGACGGGCAAATGGCACCTAGCCAATGAGAAGCCCGAGACCTGGCCGTTGCAACGTGGCTTCGACCGCTTTTACGGTCACCTTGCCGGCACTTCCGATTTCTTCCGTCCCGCCAATCTTCATCGTGGCAACGAACCCATTACCGCCCGGGGAGACCGCTACTACATCACCGACGCGATTTCCGAAGAGGCGATTGACTTCCTGTCCGATCACGACCGGCAGCGGGATGACCAACCCTTCTTCCTTTACCTCGCTTACAATGCTCCTCATTTCCCGGTGCAGTGTATGCCCGAGGAATATGAGAAATATCGCGGCCGCTTCATGGAAGGCTGGGATGTCCTACGCGAAAAGCGTCTCGCCAAACAAAAGGGCATGGGGCTCGTTCCCCAGAACACCAAGCTCGCCCCACGTCCCAAGGTCGTTCCAGCTTGGGATTCGTTGAGCAATCAGAAGCAGATCGAAATGGATGCCATCATGGCGACCTACGCCGGGATGATTGATCGCGTTGACCAGAACATCGGGAAACTCGTGCGCCATCTGGAGCAGACCGGTGAATTCGAGAACACCCTCATCTTCTTTCTCTCCGACAACGGCGGTGAAGCGGAGACCGGACCGCTTGGGCAGTTTAGATTCGAAGACCTCGGGATCTATGGCAAAGGCGGAAACAAGTATGGCAAAGGCTGGGCCACGCTCTCGAATACCCCCTTCCGTGAATACAAACACTTCGCCCATCAAGGCGGTGTCCAAACCCCACTGATCGTTCATTGGCCCGCTGGTATCACCAAGGGAAAATCGAACCGCATCCTGCCCCAATTTGGCTATCTCCCCGATCTCGTCGAAACGTGCCTCGACGTTGCAGATGCCGAGCGCCCGGCTACCAAGAATGGCAAACGGGTTCCGACGGGTGACGGGGTCAGTCTGGTGAAGGCCCTGCAAGGCAACACCTCTCCGTTGCACACCGAACCTGTTTTCATCGAACACGAAGGCAACCGCATTTCCCGCGACGGCAAATGGAAACTGGTCTCCTACTACAACCAACCGTGGGAACTCTTCGATATGGATGCCGATCGCAGCGAGAGCAACGACCTTGCGGCAAAGCAGACGAAGATCGTGAAACGACTTGAAGCTGCCTACGCCAAGTGGGCCGAGCGCGTGGGCGCAGTCGACTGGACCGTCGCCCGCACGTACTCCGTGTATGGCGGTGGTAAGAACAAATTCAACCGGAAGAAGAAAAGCTTCCAACTCAAGACCGGAGCCGACCTCAACCGTTTTCGTGCGCCTTACGTTGCCGGTCGTGGCTTCCGGGCCTCCGCGCACGTCACCAAATCCGGTGACGGCGTTATCGTGGCTCAAGGTGGAATCACCCTCGGTTGGGCGCTCTATGTAAAAGACGGACGACTGATTTTCGCGGCGACAGAGAATGGGAAGCGCACTGAAGTCTCGACCAAAACGCCTCTGCCGGCCCAAGCGAAGATCGACCTGCGAGTCACCAAGTCCGGCAAGGTCACGCTGCTGCTCAACGACCAACCGGCAGTCTCCGGCAAACTCCCCGCTGCACTTTCCGATCAACCGCTCGACGGTCTCCAGGTCGGTCGCGATATCAATGGGAACGTCGGGAACTACCAGTCCCCCAATCCTTTTCAAGGTCAGATCAAGTCAGTTCGAATCAATCTGTAGCGATGCCGTCGCGCATGCTCTGCCTTCATTTCTATCGATGACCTGAACGACTTCATCTCGCCACTGAACAATCATCCCGAATTCAAGACACCGAACTTCGATCGATTGCCGGCACGAGTCATCGGTCTTGGAGAATGCAGTTGTTGATTTGCGCTATTGCCGGGTTTGGGTCCGTCGACGCAGGATTCGGGCATGCCAAATCCATGGACCGGGATCGGAAACCCCTACACGCGCGACGAAGTCATCGAGCGCCTGCGCGATACGCTGGGCAAGGGGGAAGCGATCATTGCGGCCGGCGCGGGCGCTGGGATCAGTGCCAAGTTTATCGAAAAGGGCGGTGCCGATCTCATCATCATCTACAATTCGGGTCGCTATCGGATGATGGGGCACGGTTCGATCGCTGGTATCATGGGCTACGGCGATGCGAACGGGACGGCGATGGAAATTGGCGAGTATGAGGTGCTTCCCGTCGTGAAGGAGATTCCGGTGATCTGCGGGGTGCATTGCACGGATCCTCGCCGCCGGATGTGGCATTGGCTGCAGCAGGTCAAGGCAATGGGATTCTCCGGTATGAACAACTTCCCGACCCACTCGATCATCGACGGCGATTTTCGGCAACAGTTGGAGGAGACCGGGATGGGCGTGCACAAGGAAGTGGAGACCGTGGCTTTGGCGCGGAAGATGGACATCTTTTCGATCGTCTATGTCGTCTCACCACAAGAGGCGAAGGACATGGCGGAAGCCGGCGCTGATGTGATCATCGCCCACGTCGGCTGTACGGTGGGGGGATCGATCGGCGTGACGGATGCGGCGATGTCACTGGATGACGCCGCCACGGCGACGCAGGCGATCATCGATGCGGGCAAATCGGTGCGCGACGATGTGATCTATCTTTCGCATGGTGGTCCGATCGCCACGCCGGCCGACGCGGCCTTCATCAACGAACGGACGGATGCCGTGGGGTTTGTGGGGGCTTCGAGCCTTGAACGTATGGCCGTCGAGGAATCGCTCACAGATCTTACGAAGGAGTTCAAATCCATCCCCCTCCAGCGCTGTAGCTAGAGCCCTCATCCGGGCCACCATTCTCGTGGTCGGAACGCATGGTTGCTCAGTGAACGAACCCGCGTTCGTCGCCGGTCGGGTTTTCTAAACTGATGGCCAACTCTTCCGTTGTTTGGGCTTCTATGGCCCTGACAAAATCGGGCAAACAGGTTAAAGCGTGAACTTCAACATCACATGAAGACAATCATACTCACTCTGGCCGCCGTGTTGTTCGGTGGTTTTGCGCCGCAGGCCGCCGATTGGAAGATCGATACCGCGAAGGGATGGAAGCAGAACCTGAAATCCATCAAGGGCGCCGCCGTGGTCGATGGTGCAGTCGCGCCGCATGAGAAGTCGGCAACCCTTGTGACCAAGCTTCGCAGGACAAAGGTGAAACGATCCGCCAAGTCCCTCACCGTGAGCCAATCACCGGTGTGGCAGAATTGGAATCCGATCGAGAATCTGGGGCCGGCAAATCTTCAGGACGCTCCCGTGCTCCTGACCATGGGGCCGGACAATTACTGGATGTTTGGACGCTACGGCAGCGGGCAGCCGCGTGCCAAGAAGGGTCAGAAACGAAAGCCTTTGCCGAAGCACGCACCGAAGGCGGCGACGTTGGAGGGATTTGACATACCGCTGAAGACGACCCGTTTTCCGAATCAGTTTGATGCTCCCGGCGGGCTCCAGCCCAAGCTCGGTGGCTATCACGCATGGCAGAGTCGTGATATGAAGAACTGGGTCCATCATGGCCCGGTCACCGAAGGTTTCTCCCGCTGGGTGACCAGCGCGGAGATGGTCGATGGCAAGGCATTGATCTACTACGATTTTCCGAACGATCAGGATCCGCACGTCTACGTCGATGACGATCTTGCGGACGGCAAACCGGGTCGGAACATGGGCATCGCGGTCAGGGATCCATCTCACGGATCAGATGCCGGCTTCATTCGCGATCTCCAGGGCAACATGCATGTCATCATCGAAGACTGGAGCCCGATTTCGGCGAACAAACGCTCCTGGGATTCCCCGCTTGCCGGGCATGCCGTCAGCCCGAATGGCACCAACGGATTCAAATTCAAGAAACCGGCCGTGGACAATCGCACCAAGCCGACCGGAAAGATTGCCACCTACAAACACCCGCATTGGGCGAAAGAAGATCCGAAAAACTACCGGACCAACGTCGCCGAATACGAGGTGCACGGGCCCGAGCAGGAAGCCTACGGAGACTGGGCCGCGATTTGCATCGGCGGGCAATACTACCTCTTTGGCGACTACGATCCCGCCGGCGGACATCAGATGAGCGTGGGGTGGTTCACTTCACCTTCCATCGATCAGCAGTTCACCTGGTGCGACAAGATTGGCAACGGCCATCCCGATCCCGATATCGCCTTCGCTGAAGGTCAGTTCTACCTCGCCACCCAACAGCGAACCGATTTCGTCAGTCCGGGGCCGTGGGTGGAAACCGTCAAGGCCCGCGTCGGTGTTGACACTGACAACAATGGCAAAATCAACAAGTGGACCGAATGGACCGAGGTCAAGGAGAGCTACGACTACATTTCCGGGTTCTCCAAACAGATCAAGCGGACTCCTGCCTCCCTCAATCTTGCGAGTCTCCCCGCCGGCTTCGGTTTCCAGATCCAACTGCGCCTGACTGACTCCACCGAGAACAAATCCAAACCGATCATCGAGCGTCTATGTCTTTCGTTGAACTAGATTTCGAGCTGCTGGTTTGAAGCAAGTTGTTCCCTGACCCGCGCGCTGTCGCGTTGGTTTTTGAGGCTCTCGTCAGGCTCTTGAACGCCAGTTTAGTGCGAACTTGGCAAATTGGTTCTCCGGCGATATTGACCGGGCGTCTCGCCGGTCTCGCGCTTGAAGACGGCGCTGAGGCGTTCCTTGTAGTCGTAGCCGGCCAGGGGGGCGAGTTGTTCGAGGGAGAGGTCGGTTTCGATGAGGAGTTGTTTCACACGTGCGACTTGGGCGGCGGTGATTTCTTCGTGCGGCGTGCGGTTGAGGACGAGGCGGAAGCGGCGCTCCAGTTGGCGGCGGGAGAGATTGGTGAGTTTGGCGACGTCCCTGACGTCGATGTGATTGGCGACGTTCTCGCGGATAAAGCGGCAGGCTTGGGCGACCTCACGGTCTTCGACGGCGATGACCTGGGTGGAGAGTCGCTGGGCGACGCCGGTGGGGGGAACGTATTCCGTATCCTTGTTGGGGGCTTTTCCATTCATCAAGTCGGCCAGCGTTTCCGCAGCGCGATAGCCGATATGTTCGGCGTTGGGACGCACGCTGGAGAGCGGCGGATCGCACAACGGACAGATGGCGTCGTCATCATCGACGCCGATCACACCGAGATCGTCGGGCACGGAGATGCCCAGCTTGCGACAGGCGTTGAGCAGTTGTTGCCCGCGGATGTCGTTGCAGACGAAGACGCCGGTCGGCGCTTGCAACCCGGTCAACCATTTGGCCAGCGGTTCCCCATCCGAGACGCCGGAGCGCTCGATGCTGGTCAGGGCGGCATCGGGTTCGGCGACCGTTTCGTAGACGGAGAGCGGGCAGTTTTCGGCGGCGATCATTTCGCGAAAACAATTCAAACGAGTCTCGGAGTAATTTGCGCCGCGGTAGCCGCAGAACGCGAAACGTCGAAAACCTCGATCCCACAGGTGTTCGAAGACGAGTTGGGAAACCACGCGATCGTCCGTTTCCATGCGGGGGATGCTCGGGTAGTTGCGATTGCAGCGGACGTCGACGATGGGGATCTGCAATTCTCGGAGCGGATCGATGATGTGATCGTCGACGCGGGCGATGACGCCGTCGGCTTTCGATCCTGCCAGCCAATGCGGCACGCCTGCGTCGAGCGTCATCTCTTCGTGCAGCAGGGACCAATTGCCCTTGGTGCGGGAGTATTGAGCGATTCCTCGCAGAAGACTTCGGCCATAAGAGCGGGAAGATTCGATCAACAGCGCCACGTTTTTTCGCGTCCTCGGCGGCATGGGGGCATCTTTTCAGTTTTGCTCAGCTGTCGCGAATCATTGTTCCGGCGTGCTTTCAGGGCATTCGTGATCGGAACATTTTTAACTTTCTTTGGCAAATGGCGGCGGCTTTCGGAAATAGTGGGTAGTAACCCGTTTCATGCCGAAATCTGACGAATTTGATCGCCAGCTTGAGTTTCTTCGCCTGTTTGCGGCGCATGAGGCGGCGGTGCGGGTGTTTTTGCGGGCGATTCTGCCTTCGCGGAATGATGCGGATGAGGCGTTTCAACTCACAATGATCACCTTGTGGGAGAAGTTTGAGGAGTATGATGCGTCCCGCGATTTCAAGCCTTGGGCTTTCGGCATTGCCAAATACAAGGCGCTGGGGCTGCTGCGGGATCGGCAGCGGGAACGACTGGTCTTTGGTGATGTGTTGGCGGACCGGCTCGCCGAGGATGCCATTGCCGCGGAGGACCGTTACCTGACCCAGCAAGAGGCGCTGGATGGTTGCCTGCGCAATTTGTCGGCGCCGCTGCGGGAATTGGTTCTGCGGGCCTACACGAAGGGAACGCGCATTGATGAACTCGCCGAGGGCCTCGGGCAGACGCCGATGACGCTTTACAAGAAACTGCAGCGCATCCGACGCACCTTGTTGGATTGCGTGCGGCAGACCATGAAGGAAGCCAGATGAAGAACGACGACTGGGACGACCTGATCCAGAAACATCTGGCCGGGATTGCGACCGCGGAGGAGAGCGCCCGGCTCGGGCAGGCGCTGGAGGATGATGCCGAGCTGCGCGCGCTTTATCTCGATTACGCGAATCTCGACCTGGCCTTGGAGGCGACGGCGAAGGCGGACACGGCTTTGCAGGAGGCCCAGCTGTTCCCCGTTGCCACTCCCAGCTTCAATCGGGGATCCTGGCTTTCGCTTGGCGCGATCGCGGCGGCGTTGGTCGTCGGGGTGTTCGTTTTTGTGACGAGGAAGCCGCCGGTGGTGGTGGTGCAGAAACCCGCGCCGGTCGAATTGGGCATGGTGCGAGTGATCCACGTGGAGGGTGAGGCCTGGGTGGATGGCCAGCGGGCCTTGGCCGACGGGGATGAATTGTTTGCGGCCGGGAATGTCTCGATGACGAACGGGTTCATCGAGTTGTCGTATCGGGATTCGGGCGTTCACGTGATTGCAGGCGCGCCGCTTTCGATGCGGCTGGATGATCCGATGCAGCTCTTCGTGCAGGAGGGCGGACTCAAGTTCGTGGTGCCGCCTCAGGGCGTGGGCTTCGTGGTGCTGACGGAGGACCAGGAGATTGTCGACTTGGGAACGAGTTTCATCCTCAACGCCAAGCCGGAGGGATCGACGGTGCTCGTTTTGGAGGGTCAGGTCACGATTGGAAAGCGCACGGGCGACGCGAAGCCCCTGGTCATGAGCAAGGGCGACTTTGCGACCTTCGACCGCACTGGAGTGACTCAAAAACGCACGCCGTCTCGGGCTCGCGCCCGTAGTGTGCCGGAGGTCGCGTTGCGCGTCACGGAGCCGGGGCCAGCCTCACTGCGCGGCAGAATCCTGGGCCAGACCGAGCAGCCCGTGGGAGGAGACGGCGCGGAGCAGGACGTTATCGGGAGGCAGTTCGTGCCGTTGATCAAATCTGGTTTTCAGGATCAGAGCGGTTTCGAACTTCTGCCGACGGGCGCGCCACTCAGGTTTGCCGGCATCGCCGGGGCTTTTCAGACCTTTCCCCAACGGACGGGGCTGAAGCTGGAAACCGTTCAGCACGGCTGGATGGCCTGGTATCGAGGACGGGTGCTTCCGCCGCGCAAGGGCCGCTATCGCTTTTGGGGCTATGCGGACAATCACCTGGTCGTCGCCATCGACGGCAAGCCCGTCTTTGAGGCATCGCGAGATTCTTCGTTTTCTGAGATCGGCATCCCGCGCACGGACAATCCAGCCCTGCCTTGTCTGATCGCCACCGCCGGTTTCGCCCACGGATCCTGGGTGGAATCGAAGGGCGAAGCGCTGCAGTTGGATATCTTGTTCGGCGAAATTGGCAGCAATCCTCAAACCGGCCTGTTGCTCACCTCGGGCCTGTTGCTCATTGAATGGGAGGGCGAGGACTACGAAGAAACTTACTGGGGGCAGCCAAGATGGCCGGTCTTCATGACCGAGGCTCCAAGTGCGGTCGAGGTCGCCGGATTGGAAAGTCTCCGCAGTTATCTGGAATCGAAAATGATGGGATCCTTCTCCGTCGCTACCGAGGCGATTTGGAAGGTGAACAACGAGAAGGTGGCGCGGCAATGACTTCACGCCTTCTCCCCGACTACCCCACGACTTTAACCAACACCATGACCCGAATTTTGAGAATCACGTTGATCCTGACGGCCCTGTTCGCCACCACCCATTTTGCCAAGGCGCAAAGCACGGCCGTGGCGTCCGGCAATTGGAGCAGTGCGGCGACCTGGGGTGGAACTGTGCCCACGGGGGCCGAGACGGACATCGTGATTCCGATGGGAATCGATGTGCTCCTCGATACGGATGTGGAGTGCGGCGAGCTGTTGGTGCAGGGACGTCTGGAGGTGCAGCGGGCGGATCGCACGTTGACCTGCGATTCGCTGATTGTGATGGGCGCCAATGCGGAGTTCGAGGTGGGCACCGACGCCAATCGGTTCACGGATCGCTTCGTGCTGACCTTGAAGGGGGAGACGACGGAGAAGTTCATTCACCACAGTCACGACATGGGCGCGCGGGCCTTGTTGGCCATGATGGGGGGCACCATCACGATGCACGGTGAAGACCGGGTGGAATGGACGCGGCTCGGCGCCAATGTCGCGGCGAGCGCAACCGCGATCACGATGAGTGAAGCGGTGGATTGGCGGGCGGGTGACGAGATTCTGATTTGTTCCTCGCGCCTGGATTGGAATGAGGCGGAGAAGATGCAGGTGGCCTCGGTCACCGGCGGTGGGCTGACCGTGAATCTGACGGCTGCTCTGACCTATCCGCACCTGGGCGTGATCAAAACCTATACGCGGCCGAGCGACAGCAAGGAGTGGACGGGTGACATGCGCGCGGAGGTGGGTTTGTTGTCGCGGAACATCACCATTCAGGGAGCGGCGGACAGTGAAGCGACGGGCTTCGGCGCGCACGTGATGATTCACGGTTCGATGACGGTGGATACAACGACTTATCCGTCGGGAGAGGCGTATGTGAAAGGGGTGGAGATTTTCCGCGGTGGACAGAAGAGTCTGTTGGCGCGGTATCCATTCCACTGGCATTTGTGCGAGGACGCGGGCGCGGGTCAGTACTTCAACGACAACTCCGTGCATCTTTCCTTCAACCGCGCGATCACCATTCACGGCACGGATTTCGCGACGGTGGAGAACAATTTTTGTTACGACCACATCGGCCACGGTTTGTTCCTGGAGGATGGTGTGGAGCGTTTCAATGTGATCCGTCGCAACGTGGTGGTGCTGACGAAGCGGCCGGTGGCCGGGGAGGAAGTGATTCCCTCGGACAACTCGGATAACGAAGCGCAGAACCGGACGCCGGCGAGTTACTGGATCACCAATTCTCGCAACACCTTTGAGGACAATGTGGCGGCCGGGACGGAGGGCACGGCTTACTGGTTTATCATGCCGACGGGGACGACGGGGCCTTCGGCCAGCCGGGCGTATTACAATGGCTCCAGGCCAAACCGCGAGCCGCTGGAGAGTTTCGCGCGGAACAGCGCCCACAGTTGCATGAACGGCTTCGACATCTTCGACATTCTGGCTTCGAACCATTCGATCCAGAAGAACGGCGGGTGGGTCAACGCCACCGATCACGTGATGGATTCCTGCACCTTTTATGCGAACGACACGGCGCTTTACGCCGGGATCGGAAACCCCGGGTATCAGGATAACGTGATCTATCGGAACAACGTCTTCATCGACAACAAGATCGTCACGATGCTGGCGACCTACAACGTGGTCGATGAGTCGGTGATCGTGGCCGATTCCGGGGAGGGGCTCTTCACCACGGAACGCAAACTCTTCCGCGCGTATGACGGCGCGGGGCAGATTCGGAATTGTCACCTCGTCGGCTGGAACGCGGCGGATGCGAACCTGTTGGCCAACACCGGGGGCGCGATCAAGCACGTGAACAATCGCTTCGCCGGAATCACCACCGACCACGCGGGAACGGTGCGAGCAAGCATGACGAATTTCGATCTCCCGCAGCAGGCCGATGCGCATGCCAACCACGCCGGCCATCCGCGCTTCTGGTCGCTCATCCTGCGAGATGAAGACGGGTCATTGAGTGGTGTCCCGAATTCATCGATCATTTCGAATCACCGCTTCATGCGCGTCGGTGACGAGACCCAGCCGGCCAATTGGACCCGGGTCTACAGCAGCACGCATCATTTTGTGACGGCGATCGAGGGCGCGGCCGCCAACAACGTTTCGGTGAAGCGTTCCAAAGCCGGAACACCCGACGAATGGGTCTACTACAATCACGGTTACCAGGAGCACCATCAGCTGCCGTTCATCGTCAACGAAGACTTCCTTTACACGTATTATTACGAATCGCTGCCCTCCAGCCGGCGGACGGATTTCCGCATCGACGACGCCACGGCGGGCGACACCGTCGTGGCGTGTTTCAAGGACTTCGGAAAACTTCCCGGCGTTTCGGTGAACACGACTTCCCGTGCTTCGCTGGCCGCCCTCAACGCTTCCGGCAGCACCGGCTACTACGTCGAACCGGGTGGAGACCTCTACCTGAAAATGGTCGCCACCGGACAGAACCAGAGTCGCCGCGTCAGCTGGTCGAGCAACCCCGCCTGGAACCAATGGGACAGCGATGGCGATGGCTTGACCGATGGCACCGAGGCCGCCATTGCGTCACGGGATCCGTTCAGCGTGCTCGATATGGGGGCGCAGTTTGACACCAACGGCGACTTCGAACAGTGGGATCAGCTCAGCAACATCTCCGGTGGCCAGGTCACCGGCGGTAGCCTGATCGGCACCTCGACCGGGGACTCGCAAATCATCAACGGAGATCTCGGCTTTGCCGCCTCGGGGATCTCGTTGGTCATGCTGCGGTTCAAGGCCACGGTCAACACGGCGGTCCAACTGTTCTGGGAGCGGAGCAACGCGGTGGGGTATTCGGGGACGCGTCAAACGTCGGTCAACTACACGACCGCCGGCGCGTGGCAGGTCCTGTTCATCCCGGTGGATTCACACGCCGAGTGGAACGACACGATCACCGGGCTGCGCATCGATCCAATTGCTGGCGCGGGCGATTTCGAGATCGATTGGATTCGCGCCAGCAACGGTGACGCGGATGGCGACGGCATCCCGGACCTGACCGAAGGCTTTGGCGATATCGACGGCGATGGCCTCGCCAATCTCGATGACGTGGAATCCGACGGCGATGGAACCAGCGACGCCGCTGAACTTGCCGCGGGACGCGATGCCTACGACGCCGGTGATCTCGGATTCCAGTTTAACACGGACGGTGATCTCGAAGGGTGGAGTTTGATCCGAGTTGGCGGGGGCGTTACCGGCGGCCTGATTTCCGGCACCGCCACCGGCCCACAACACCCCAACGTCCAAAATACCGGCGGCTTGCGCTTCCCCGCCGGATCGGTCACGGACATCCTGATTCGCGTCCGGGTGAGCTCGACGAGGTCCATCCCGCTCTTCTTTGGAACCGACACCGCGAATACCTTTTCCGCTGCCCGCCGTCTGTTGGTTAGTTCCCCGTCTGCCAACCAATGGGGCATGGTGAGCTTTCCCGTTTCGACCCACGCGGATTGGACGGGCTTCATCACCCGCCTGCGCTTCGACCCAACGCTCGCCGGCGCCACGCTGGACGTCGACTGGATCCTCGCCTCCGACGGCGATCGCGACGACGACGGCCTCACCGACGCGGCCGAAGGCCACGAAGACGTGGACAGCGACGGCTCCCCCAACCTCGATGACAAGGACTCCGACGGCGACGGCGCCCCCGACACGATCGAATCCAGCTTCGGCCGCAATCCATACGCCAACGTCGAAGGCGGACTTAATCCCGACGGCGACGGCCAAAACGACCTCTTCGAAATGATCGCGGGTTTCTCGCCGAGTAGTGCGTTGTCCTTCTATTCGCAATCGGTTGCCCTCGATCCGAACGGAGATCGTCGGATTACTTTCTCCGCCAAACCAAACCGAACCTACAAGATCGAGCGGAGCCGAAACCTCGCCACCTGGCAGCAGATCGGGCAGGTCCTGTCCGGAGCCACGGATGGAAACCTGGATCATGTGGACGCCGAAATGCTAGCCACCGGTCCCGTCCATTATCGCCTGATAATCTCCGTCGCCGATGGTGACAGCGCCGCGACGGCGACCACGATGTCCCTCACGATCAACCAGACACCGGTGGCGACTGCGCAAAGCGTCAGTCTCAACGAAGACGTTCCACTCGGGATAACCTTGGCGGGGACGGACGCGGACATGGATCCGCTGACCTTCTCGGTGCTCACCTCACCTTCCCACGGCACGCTTACCGGCAGCGCACCGAATCTCACCTACACGCCGCACGCCGACTACAACGGCCCCGACAGTTTCACCTTCAGAGCCAACGACGGCATCGCGAACAGCGCGCCAGAAACAGTTTCGATCACCGTCAATCCCTTGCCCGATGTGCCGGTGGCCGCGGCGCAATCTGTCAATGTCAACGAAGACGGGAGCCTGGCGGTCACCCTGGTCGGTTCGGATGGCGACAACGATCCGATTACCTTTGCGTTGGTTACGGTCCCGACCCACGGCGCGCTCACCGGCACGGTGCCAAACCTCACGTACACGCCGGACGCCAACTACTTCGGGCCCGACAGCCTCAGCTTCAAGGTCAACGACGGCACGGATGACAGCCCGGCGGCAACCGTCTCGATCACCGTGAACGCGGTGAACGATCCGCCCGTCGCGGCGACGCAAA
>Ga0055584_100003515_pt1 | contig 15465 bp, 16 predicted proteins | sample OSDHelmetaG_FD_58716 | JGI IMG/M metagenome (GOLD analysis project Ga0055584, IMG submission 58716) | Pelagic marine sediment microbial communities from the LTER site Helgoland, North Sea, for post-phytoplankton bloom and carbon turnover... | ecosystem: Environmental > Aquatic > Marine >... | reverse complement strand
GCCGAAAGCGGTGCTCCGGACTGCCAGCGATTCTCGGACTCGCGGGCAGAGGCAAGGGCTGCCTCCGGATCGATCAGGCAGAAGCAGTTCAGTGCCGGGTTGTGCTTCTCGATCTGCGCCAGAATCGCCTCTGTGGCTTCCACAGGTGACGCAACGCCGCTGGCGTAGAGATCGCCGAGTTCGGTTGCGGTTTTGCTGACCAGATTGCCGCTCATTTCAGACCTCGTTCCTGAACCATGGCCAGCGTGTCATCCAGTGCCTGACGAAACCGTGCCAACATCTCAGCTATTTCGTCCTTTGAGATGATAAGGGGCGGGCAGAACGAGATCGTATCGCCAATTGCGCGAACGATCAGTCCATGATCCTCGGCAGAATCATTGCAGAAAGGTCCGACGGCATCCGCCGGATCAAAGGCCTCTCCGGTCGTCTTGTCCTTGACTAGTTCCACACCGGCGACAAGACCGGCACCGCGCACTTCGCCGACCAGAGGGTGATCTAGGAGTTCGCGCAGGCCACCCAGGAAGTGAGGCTCCATGGCACGGACATGCGCGACGATGTTTTCATCGTCATAGATTCGCAGCGCTTCCCGGGCGACCGCGGCTGCGACCGGATGGCCCGAATAGGTGAAGCTGAGACCGAAGACACCCACGCGGTCGCTTTCTTCGGAAATCACATCGAAGACGCGGGCATTCACCAACAGAGCCGAGATCGGGATATAGGCACTCGAAAGGCCTTTTGCGCAGACCAGCATGTCGGGCTGAAGACCCATCGTGGTGGTTCCGAACATATTGCCGGTGCGCCCGAACGCCGTGATGACCTCGTCTGCGATCAGCAGCATGTCGTGCTTTTTCAGCACCGCCTGAACCTTCTCGTAGTAGGTCGGCGGTGGCACTATCACGCCACCGGATCCCATGATCGGTTCGGTGAAAAAGGCGCCAACCGTCTCGGGTCCCTCGGCTTCGATCAGCGTGTCGAGTTCCTCGGCCAGACGGGTCGCGAAGTCCTCCTCGCTCTCTCCGGGTTTGGCGTAGCGATAGTGATGAGGCGGAGTGACATGCAGAAAGCCGTCAAGCGGCAGTCCGAAGGAGGCGTGGTTGTAGTGCATACCCGACAGACTGGCAGCGGCGATGGTGTTACCGTGATAGGCCCGCTGATGGGCGATGATTTTGCGTTTTTCGGGTTTCCCCTTGGCGTGCCAGTAGTACCAGACGATCCGCGCAGCACTGTCATTGGCTTCGGAGCCGGAATTGGCAAACCAGATTTTCGACATCGGTACCGGCGCAATTTCAAGCAGCTTCTCGGCCAGTTCGATCACCGGTGAATGGCTCTTGTGGTTTGTCAGATGGTAGTAGGGCAAGCGTGCCATCTGGTCGGCGGCCGCCTGGACCAGCCGGTCTTGTCCGTAACCCAGCGACAGGCACCAGAGCCCGGCCATGCCCTCGATGTATTTCTTGCCGTGGATGTCTGTCACCCAGACACCGTCACCGTCCTCGATCACCACGGGGCCTTTCTCAAGATGTGTCTTGAGATTGGTCAGCGGGTGGATGATGGAGGCGGCATCGCGCGCCTCAGGTGAATTTGGCCGTGGTGAATCGTCAGGCATGGTCGTCTCCAATAAGCAAGACGCCACAATACAGTACCTGCGACCGGCGTGGTATCTCCGCTTAAGCGGCTGTTTTGACGCCTTTGAGAATACGCCGGCCGGATTTGGCGAGTTCGTCCATTTTTTCACGCAGACCGCGATATTTCAGCTTGCCGTTCTGCTTCTGGATTTTGCCCGCAATCATGACTGTATCCACATTGCCGCCATGGGCGTGGAAAACCACACTCTCGACCGGATTGTGAACCGGGAACAGGTTCAGATCGTTCCCGTTGATTAGGATGATATCGGCCTGTTTCCCCGGTTTCAGCGAGCCGACCTTCTTGTCGAGGCCCATCGCCTTTGCCGAATTGATCGTTGCCCATTCAAGCGCCTCGCGCGGCTTGATCGAGAGCGATGAGACCATCGCCTTGGTCTCGTTGAACTTCGCCTGATTGTCGAGCAGTCGCTGGGGCTGCATGGCCATGCGCATCACCGTGAACATGTCACCGGAGATATTGCATTCCACATCAATGCCGATGGTGGGTTTTCCGCCCAGGGCGCGAATGCGGCCGATCAGCGGATTTCCGTGCCCCATCTGAATTTCAACTTCCGGGGTCACCGTCACCGATGCACCTGAATCCAGCACGAGCTTGAGCTCGCTGTCCGACAGGTAGTTGCCGTGCACCAGGTTGTGGCGCTTGTCGAGCAGCTTGAGCTTCGCCAGCTTCTTGTAGCCATCCGGGTTGAGCCGTGACGGCGCACCCCAGACATGGGTGCTGATGATCAGGTTGAGTTCCTTGGCGAGTTCGAAATCGTGTTTCACGACATCCCAGACGGAGAAATCGATGCCGAGTGCCGACATGGCCAGGGTGACAAGTCCATCATCATCCGACAATGCGCCCTTGCGCAGACGTTCCAGTTCGGCGCGCGGGTGCGGGATTTCACTGAAATGTTTTGCACCCTTCGCCGCGTCGGGTTTGGGTGAGCCATGACCGAACAGGGCACGAATCCCGGCTTCCTGCAGCCCTTGTACGCCGGCATCGGAATGTGCCGAGGTCGAATTATTGTGACACCAGTCAAAGATGGTGGTCGCCCCCAGATTGATCTGGTTCAGCGCACCGACCAGATTACCCAGATAGGTGTCCTTGGCCGTGTAGCGCGGGGCCATAGTGGCGTGCATCTGGTGCAGGTATTCGGGGATTGACCAGTTGCCAGCCACGCCGCGGATACCGGTTTGCCAGGTGTGGAGATGCGCGTTCACGAAGCCCGGCATGACGATCATGCCAGTGGCATCGATAACCTTGGCCCCTGGCGAGCGAAGCGATTTTCCGATCTTTTCGATCGTGGTGCCGTTGACGAGAACGTCGCCCTTGGCGAAGTCACCGGTCTTGCGGTCCATCGAGATGATGGTGCCGCCCTTGATGAGTGTCTTGGTCATATGCGCTGTTCCCTGAAGGATTATTCGGCGGCGTCTTTGAGTCCGTCGGAGACTTCGACATTCTCGGGCTGAATGTCATAGCCCGATGCGGAGGCCTGCATCTTGATGAGGGCCGCAAAATCGTCTTCGCCATGGCCAAGTCCGATCAGGGCCTGAACCAGTTCACGGGTCAGGTTGGTGACCGGCATAGGCACCTCCAGATCCTTGGCTTCCTTGAGGGCGAGATCCAGATCCTTGCGCAACATCCGGGACGTGTGGGTCGCGGTGTAGTCCAGCTTCACCAGCGCAGGCGCCTTGTAATTGGTGAAGGTAGACGACATGGCACTGTTGTTGAAGTAGTTCAGGAAGGCGTGACGCTCGATCCCGCCTTTTTCACAGAGCACCGTGATTTCAGCCATGCACTGGGCGACCACGCCGAGCATGACATTGTGGGCGAGTTTGGCTAGGCGTGAGGAATCGCCTTCGCCGATATAGGTCTCTGCCCGGCCCAATGCCGCGATATAGGGGCGCGCAATGTCATAGGCTTCGCGGGGTCCGGAAACGCCAAGCGTGGCCTTGCCGGCCGCGACTGCGTGACCATTGCCGCTGATCGGTGTGGCGAGAAACATCACGCCCTTGGCTTCGCAGGCCGCGCGCATTTCCTTCGAGGTTTCGATGGAGATCGTGGAGCTGTCGCTGATGATCTTGGGCAGGGACGTCCCCGTCAGCACGCCTTCGGGTCCGGTGATCATTTCGCGGATGGCGGTGTCATCGGTCACGATCGAGAACACAATGTCACGATCGGCGAGGTCAGACGGTTTGCCGACAACTTCGACGCCCAGCGGTTCGGCTTTGGCGGCAGTGCGGTTGTAGACCTTCAAATCAGCGCCGGCTTCGATCAGCAATCCGGCCATCGGGTAGCCCATTTTGCCCGTGCCAATCCAGCCGATGGTGTGCGATTTCATATCTGCGCCTGACATTTTTATCTCTCCTCTGTGTCTTGCACGGTTTGAATGGCAGAATAGCATCGCGGGTGCCAGACCGTTTTCGATTCTTTGGTGTTTTTCCTGTTCGTGGTGCGTACGTAAATCATGACTGAATATCCCTTCAATCCTCCACCCACATCCTTCACCCAGTGGAGCGATGAGCAGCGGGAGGCCAATCTTCGTGAAACCCTCATGGCGTCTCCCGATCCGGCCGAGTTGTGGGTCTTCGGCGCAGGTTCGCTGATCTGGGACCCGCGGTTTGAGCCTGTGGAAACCCGGACGGCGTTTTTGTCAACCCATCGGCGGGCCTTTTGTTTCTGGACCGTTCGGGCGCGTGGCTCCTTCGAACGTCCGGGTCTTGGTCTGGCACTGGAGGCTGGTGGGACCTGTGCCGGGGTTGCGTTTCGGGTACCGGAAGACGGGCGCGACGACATCCTGGATGCCCTGTGGAGACGGGAAATGAGCGGGGGTGTCTATGTACCCACATGGATCTCCGCCGAAACCGATCACGGCCCGGTTTGGTCGCTTGGATTTGTTGGTAATCGGTCTCATCGCAACTATGCGGGAATTCTGCCGCCCGATCAGTCGGCGCGGATCATCGCCAACGCGCTGGGGAGCAGTGGTACCTGCCATGAGTATGTCGCGCTTCTGGCTGAAGCGCTCGATCATTACGGGCTGGATGACCCGGAAACTCAGGACTTGCATGTGCGGGTCCAGAAGTATCTGTCGGAGTCACCGTGACCCCGGACGCCCCCATGTTTGCTGCGGCGGATCGCAACAAGGATGTGATTCTGGATGTTCTGCGCGATGTCCTGCCGCCCACCGGGGGGGTACTGGAAATCGCGAGCGGCGGCGGTCAGCATGTGTTCCATTTTTCTGCCGCGCTGCCGGATCTGGACTGGTGGTCGAGCGATTACAACCCTGATCTGGTTACCGCGCTGGAACAACGGGTCACTGCCGCCGGACAGCAAAACCTGCGTGCGCCGTTACAGATTGATGTGAGGCAAACCGGCTGGCCGGAGAAAATATCCGGAAATCTGGATGCGGTGATCAGTGCCAACATGATCCATATCGCACCGTGGTCCGCTTGCGTGGGTTTGATGGAGGGCGCGGCGCGATTGCTTGCTCCCGGTGGGCTTGTCTATTTTTACGGACCCTTCATTGTCGACGGAAAATTCTCGTCAGAGGGCAACAAGTCCTTTGATCGTTCGTTGCGCGCCGAGAACCCCGAATGGGGATTGCGGCATTTGGAGGAGCTGTGCGGACTTGCACAGAGTGCAGGCTTTGTTCTCGATCAGACAATCGAGATGCCGGTGAACAATCTTTCCGTCCTGTTTCGGCGTGTTGCCGCTAAATATTTATGACCAAATGGAGGCTGCAGTGAGTGTCGAGAAACTTCAGAATGCTTATTACGTGACCGGCGATATGGAACGTGCGGTTGGGTTCTATCGCGATGCACTTGGGCTCAATCTCGTGTTTCAGGATGGTGCCAAATGGACCCAATTCAAGGCGGGCGGTGTTAATTTCGCCATGGCTTCCGACGAGGAAGCCCCGGACGGCGCCGTTGGCGCGACTGTGGTCTTCGAAGTCGACGACATCGCCGCCATGAGCGCGTCCATCGCCAGTGCAGGTGGCGAATTGCTTGGCGAACGCGATATGGGTGATCACGGCAAGACGCTCACATTCCGAGACCCCGACGGTAACTTCGTACAATTATATCAACGCGCGTCCTAAACAGGCGAACAACTGCAGAGTTCATTTAGGGAGATGATCATGAAGGCAAAAGCATTTCGGCTTTACAAGACAGGTGGACCCTCGGTCCTGAAATGGGAAACCGTTGACGTTCCCGAACCCAAGCAGGGTGAGATTCGTTTGAAACACACAGCTGTCGGTCTCAATCTCGCAGACACCTACCGGCGCATTGGCCTGTATCCGATGAAAATTCCGGGTGGTATCGGCAATGAAGCTGTGGGTGTGGTCGAAGCTGTTGGCTCCGGTACGCGCGGGATCAAGGTCGGTGATCGTGTTGGATATATTGGCGGCAAGACGCTCGATGGATATAGCGAGCGACGCATTGCAACGGTTTCGGATCTGATTCCGCTGCCGGATGGCATCAAGGACCGTACGGCAGCCGCTGCTCTGCTCAAGGGCATTACGGCGCAGTACCTGATCCGCGATTCCTACAGGGTGAAGAAGGGCGACACGATTGTCGTTCACGCTGCAGCCGGTGGCGTCGGCATCATTATGTGCCAATGGGCCAATTCGATCGGCGCGACGGTGATCGGCATTGTCAGTTCGAAGGAGAAGGCCAGCTTCGCCAAACGTAACGGCTGCCATCATCCGATTGTCGTCAGCCGCACCAAGCCGAAATTTGCCAAGAAGGTTCGCGAGCTCACCAATGGTGAGGGAGCACACTGCATCTATGATTCAGTTGGCAAGGACACTTGGGAAGAATCCCTGGCCAGTGTCCGTCTGCGTGGCTCGGTCATCAATTTCGGCAGTGCCTCGGGCAATCCGCCGCTGGTGGATATCGCAAAGACCGGCCCAATGGGTTCGCCCTACATCGCGCGTTGCGCTCTTGTGAACTACACCACATCCCGCGCCGAAATGATGCGTCGGGCCCGTGATCTGTTCAACGCCATCGAGAGCGGTGCCGTCAAAATCAGGGTCAATCAGCGTTATCCCCTGAAGGATGCGGCGCAGGCTCACAAGGACATTGAAGCCCGTAAGACGACCGGTTCGACGGTGCTGATCCCCTAGGAACGACAACGGATACGCAGTAGATGACTTGGACCGGTAAAAAGTACGCCGAAGTCAACGGCACGCGGATGGCCTATGCAGATCTGGGCGATCCCAATGGTAATCCCATTGTGTTTCTGCACGGGAACCCGGTTTCAAGTTATCTCTGGCGCAACATCGTGCCCTATATGACCGGTCTGGGGCGTTGCATTCTTCCCGATCTGGTCGGTATGGGGGATTCCGACAAGCTGCCCGATAGCGGCCCTGACCGATACCGCTTCGTGGAGCATCGTGACTATCTGTTTGCGTTGCTGGACCAGTTGGGCGTGCGCAAAAACGTCACGCTGGTGGTTCACGACTGGGGCAGTGCCCTCGGTTTCGAGTGGGCCAGTCAGCATCGCGATGCAGTCCGGGGCATTGCCTATATGGAAGCGCTGGTGCGTCCGCTGACATGGGATGAGTGGCCGGAATCCTCACGTTCTGTGTTTCAGGCTTTCCGCACACCCAAGGGTGAGGAGATGGTGCTTGAGAAGAACTTCTTCGTGGATCGGATTTTACCGGCTTCTGTCATTCGTGATCTGTCAGATGAAGAGATAAGCGAGTATCGGCGTCCGTTCCTTGAGCCCGGCGAATCCCGTCGGCCAACCCTGACCTGGCCGCGAAACATTCCCTTTGATGGGGACCCGACAGACGTCACGGAAATCATCGGTAACTATGCAACCTGGCTGGAAACATCAGATGTTCCCAAGCTGTTTATTGATGCTGATCCTGGCGTGATCCTGACCGGTGCGCAGCGCGACTACTGCCGCAGCTGGCCAAACCAGACCGAAGTTCAGGTGAAAGGCCTGCATTTCATTCAGGAAGATTCACCCGATGAAATCGGTCAGGCCATCGCGCAGTGGATGGCGACTCTCGCCTAGGAAAACTACCAGTCGTTGCGGAGTTTACGAAGGCTGAGAAAGACGTCTTCCTCGCTCGGCGTATCGGAAAGATCGGGGAATTTTTCCTTTACGCCCGCGATCACGCTGGCGCTGTCGAGCCGCATGAAGGTGTTCACCTTGCGCTCCAGGCCCAGCGTCGTCACCAGAGCATTCGCCGGGTCCTGCCCCTCGACATCGGCCAGCAAAGTCTTGGCGACCGCGTTGTCCGGCTCGCGATCCAGCGTGAAATTCAGATTGTTGGCGATGTAGTCATGCCCCGGGTAAATGCGCGTGTCGTCCGCCAGTTTGACGATCTTGTCGCGGAAGGTCGCATAGAGCACGTTCGGATCACCGCTGTAGCAGTGCCCCACGCCCGCATTGAAGATCGTGTCACCGCACAGCAGGTGCGATTCATCACCATGACCCAGCATGGAAATGTGGATCGGCGTGTGCCCCGGCGTGTCGATAACCTCGAGTTCGACGGAACTGCCCAGTTTTACCACATCGCCGCCGCGCAGGCCCTTGTCGATGCCCGGTATGCTGCTGCCCGCATTGTGGGGCCCCATCAGCTTGGCGCCGGTGGCGGCAATGACATCATCATTCCCTTCGATGTGATCGGCGTGTTCATGGGTGTTCATCACCCAGGTGATGTCCCAGCCCTTATCCTTGGCCGTTGCCAGGCACAGGGAAGGGTCAATCGGGTCGATGGCGATGGCTTCACCCGAGTCCGGGCAGGCGACGATATAGAAAAAGTTGCGGCCGGCGTTTCCGGTCCAGACCTGTTCGACGATCATGTCGGTGTCCCTGTTTCTGTCAAATGTTCATTGGAAATTTTGGCCCAGCATACGATTCTGACGAAGCCGCGGCTAGATATCCTCGTCGCGGGGTTCGGGCCGGTCAAGAAACCGGAACAGGAATGGTATCGCAATGACCACCACGCTGATCCGGGCGATGTGATGGGTGGCGACAAAGGCCGTGTCGATTTCCAGTGCCAGTGCCACGAGGCTCATCTCGGTCAGGCCGCCTGGTGAAAAGGCCAGGATGAGCGAGCCAAACGGGATTCCGGTGATCGTCTGCAGGACCAGTGAGAAGCCTGCCGAGATCAGCAGCAGAATGACCGTGGCCGAGCCGCCGAGCCGCAGAATTCGGCCGAGATCGCGAAATGTAAGCCCGGCAAAGCGAGCGCCGACCGCTGATCCCAGAATGATCTGTGCGACAGCCACCGCGATGACCGGCGGTGCCGCCGAGGTGAGTCCGGAAAGATGCACCGCGGCGCTCAGGATCATCGGTCCGGTCAGATGGGGCGCGGGGATCCGCAACAGACGGGCGGTGTAGAACCCGACCACGGCGCTGGCGGCGAGCAATACAACATCGATGACCTCCAGTTGTGCATCGGCAGCGCCAAAGCTACGCAGCGCAGGGTCGAAATCTTCCAGGATGCGGAACACGAAGGGCAGGGTCATCACGACGAGGAAAATCCGTGTCGTGTGCATGACGCTCACCTGCCGCTCGTCGCCGCCGGCGGCCTGGGTGAGGATGATCATTTCGTTGAGACCACCGGGCACGCCGGCAAAGAAGGCGGTTTTCGCATCGAATCCGGCGACAAGGCGGAAGAACAGATAGACGACAAGGGTGCTCAGGAAAACATAGCCGACCAGCGCCGCCAGGGTGATCGGCCAGAGTGCGATCCGGTCGAGGATTTCGGGTGAGAACGCGCTGCCGAGAAACACACCCAACACGAGGATCATCAGGGTGCGCAGGCGAGAATCCATCGCCATTTCGATCCGCGCCAGAGTCAGCCCGCCGGTCGCCGCCATGGCACCCATCATCCAGGGCAGGGGCAGATTGAGGGCGTTGAAGATCGCGCCACCGATCACCCCGATCGCAATGGTGCGTAGGAATAGAAAAAGGTCTGCACGGGTCAGACGCCGCACCGGCGAGCGCGCAGGTTGAGGAGGCAGTTCAGCTGGCATGATGGTCTTCGAAACGGCGCTTTCGTCTCAGTCTAACCGCTGTCTGGCCCGGTGTCAGTTGGCGCGCGGGCATGATGAGGACGTAGTCGTCATAGGGGGTGCGGATATCGCAAGCACCGTCCCGGGCGCTGAGGGTGCCGGCCGCGGCGATGGTTTCTAGGCCGTGGAAGGTCTCGACAAAGGTGGCGTCTGGGTTCCGGGGTACGACCCGGTCCGTGACCTCCACCCAATGGTCGGGTGCGACGCGCTCGGTCATGTGCGGCGCGGCAAGCGCCGGGGGGATCATGTCGACCGCGACCAGAAACGGTAGGCCACCTCGATCGCGGTGACTGCGGTGCGCGATGCCCAGTGCGCACCCCATCGGCATGTCCGACATCGGCGACGATCGCCGCCGGCCTGCCCAGCCGACGTGCGAAGTCACGCCCCTTCGGGCTCGGGCCGCAGAGCAGGATGGGGCGGGTCCCGGATTGCATCGAATGAAGGTCGAGCAGATGGTCGACCGTATCGATGATCGGGCGCAAGGCGCGGGCGCGCAGGCGTTCGACGCTGCGTTTGTGATCGGAAAGGACATCGTCGTCCCATAGGCGGTTCAGGTCTTCGTCGATGAGTCGCGATTCATAGAGACGCTCCCGGCTGAACATGCCGAAGGCGGTGGTGTTGGCGAATGCGAGGGTCAGGCGGCCACGGGTAGGGCGAATGCCCCGTTGCAACAGATGGTCGACCGCGATGGCACCGCTGATCTCGTTGCCATGCATCAGGGCATTGATCATTGCATGGGGCCCTGCCACGCCGCTGTCCAGAGTGGTCATATAGGGCACGGAAGTATTGCCCTGCCGATAGGGCTCGATATCGGGTGGTGTCAGTTCAACGCGATCGTCGGGTGCCGCATGAGGGTCACGCTCTCCCGAAGCGATCACGGAGCAAATTGCTCTTTCAGGATGCGCTCTTCCAGATTGGTCTCGGGATCGAACAGCAGTTGGAAGCTGCGGGCGCGATCTTCGCGGATCGTGACCTCGACAACATTGCGGACTTCAAAGTCATCCGCGGTCGCGCTCACGGGTCGTTTGCCGGTCTCGTGCACCTTGAACACCACATCGGCGTCATGCGGTAACAGGGCACCGCGCCAGCGGCGCGGGCGAAACGCGCTGATCGGGGTCAGGGCCAGAATTTCCGCGCTCAGTGGAATGATCGGGCCATGGGCAGACAGATTATAGGCTGTGCTGCCAGCCGGGGTTGCGACCATGGCGCCGTCACAGATCAGTTCTTCCATCCGCGACACGCCGTCTATGACGATCTCGAGCTTGGCAGCCTGATAGGTCTCGCGCAGCAGCGAGACCTCATTGATGGCAAGGGATTCATGGGTCTCGCCATCGGCGGTCCGGGCGATCATCTGCAGTGGGTAGAGAGTGACGGCCTGGGCTTTCGAAAGCCGCAGATTCAATCCATCGGGATTGTAGTCGTTCATCAGAAAGCCGACCGAACCCCGGTTCAGCCCGAAGACGGGTTTCTTGCTGTCCACGAATCGGCGCAGGGTCTGCAGCGCAAAGCCATCCCCGCCCAGGGCAACGATGACATCGGCCTCTTCCGGGGCGACATTGTCATATCGGGATTTCAGGTCCTGCAGCGCGTCGCGGGCCGCATCGAACTCCGCCGCCACGAAGGCGATCCGTCCGGTTTCCGTTGAAAAGGTTGTGGCGTTGCTGGTTTTGGACAAAATCTTGAACAATCCGTCAGGGGTCGCAGAAAAAGCGCTGGGCGGGACTATATCGCAGTCACCCCATGGCAAACCAGCCGTTGTCTCACGGGGGCGGCGGCGGCAGAGTGTGCCGTGGGGTGAGTCTTTGGGAGAATTCTATCATGTCGTCATGGCGATTGGTGTTTACAGGGCTGTTTATTCTCGGTGTCGGGATGCTGGGCAGCGGTGCCAGTGTGGCGTAGGATGACCGCCGCCATGCGGACTATTACTATCCCGTACCGGCAACATTCGAAGTTTATGAGGCCCGTGTACCGGTGCTGCCCGGAAGTGACAGGGAGCGGCGCATTGGCTTTGTCACGGTCATGACCAATGAGATGCTCAAAAACCCCTATCCGCCGCAATTCGCGATCTTTGCAAAAGGGGCCGAGGCCGAGAAACTCATCCTCACGGGCCTGAACGAGAATTCCTACAACACGATTTACCGGGCCCGGGCGTTGTTCGCGATGATGACTGCAGTGGCGCGGAACACGCCGCTGTTTCGCGAGCAGCCCGAAGCGACCCGTTACACCTTCTTTGATCTGGCGCATTTGCTGGGATTCGAACAGATTACGTTCACCGACGGATCAACCTTTTCCCATCAGATCGCGTTGCGCTAGTTCGCGTCAGGCACCGAAAGCCTTTAGAATCCGGGCGATTTCGCGATGCCCGCCCTGCTCGGCATAGTCGAGCGCGGAATTGCCCTTGTCATCCGTGCCCGAGAGTTGTGAGCCCGCGTCGATCAGCAGACGCATAACTTCAATATGCCCGTTCCAGGCCGCGCGCATCAGGGGGGTCAGGCCCTCCTGATCGGTGACTCTCGGGCGCGCGCCGTTCTCCAGCAATTTGCGGACAATCGTGTGGTGGCCGTTGCTCGCTGCTCAGGACACAGCCGTACGACCTTCATGATCGGCGACGTTCAGGTCGGCTTCCAGTTCGATCAGAAGATCGATGACCTCCTGTTCGCCGCGCCAGGCGGCGTTGATGACCGCGGTGCGTCCGGCGGTGTCATTGCCCTCCAGATCGGCACCGCGCGACAGCAATTCGGCGGTCTTGGCCGTATTGCCGGCTGCTGCGGCGTCGAGCAGCTGATCGCGTAGGCCTTCGCCGCTCGAGCCACGCGAACGCGCCTCGGCCGTCGCGTCGAGAAGACGGCGATATTGTCGGGCCAGGCGGCGGGAATCGACAACTTCACGCGGCGTCATCTGGCGTTCGAGGACTGGCAGCATTTCATTGGCTTCATCGCTGCCCTGAGCAGAGGCCAGCTCGAAGAAAACATGCGACTGGATCAGGTCTTTCGGGATGATCTGACCATCGGCCAGCAGGGCACCCAGAAGCAGCTGTGCCTCCTCATCGCCGCTCTCCGCCGCATTGCGCAACAATTCGTAAATCTCGTCCGGGGTGCCACCTTCGGCAAGGCCCAGAAGATATCGCTCGGCCAGTTTTGTCTGTGCCTGCGCCAGACCGGCATCAGCGGCCTCTTCTAGCAAATCGTTGATTTTCAGTTCTCCGGGGTCGGGAATGCCACCCACCTCTTCGGACGGTTTCGGGTTCGTCAGGGCACGCGCCAGCGCCTCGTTGTCGCCCGCGATTGCGGCAATCACCTTGGCCAGCGGGCTCAGCGGTCCGCGCGCGAGCGCCGAACGGTCGCGGATGCCTGCGTCCGGGGCGCGAAACTCGTCACCCTCGTCGAGTGCGGCGATCTGGCTGCTCAGATTTTTGGTGTCGTCCGTTTCTCCGGCATCTTCAACACCGTTCTCGCGGACACCCTGACGTGGTTCATCGGCCTCGGACACCGCAATCAGGGCATTCTGATTGCCTTCGGCAATCTGGATCTTGCTCTGCGGCTCTTCATTGTCGAGCCCGCGATCACCGTCGATCTCTTCTTCAATGCCACTGACGCGGCCACCAATGCGCGCCAGCGCGGCACCGGGTTCCTCCGGCTCGACCAGTTTGTCGGCATTCTCAATGCGCTCTGCAGGTGTGTCGAAACCGGCAACCCCTTTGGCCGGCACCGTAACGGTCAGCTCGGGGCGGGGCTTAAGGTCCGCCGGCAATGGCGTGTCCTTCGGTGCGTGATCATTGTTCTGATCGGGCAGGCCGGGCTGACCGGCGGCCTGCTCGGCCACGGTTGTGGCTTCGCGTGGTGTTGTCAGGCCTGAGGGAACCTCATCGGGATTGATGGAGGTTGTGGTCTGAACGGGGGCCAGAGACGCGTCATCGGCAAGGTCCAGTTCCGCAAGGCTGCTGCCGGGGGTTTCGGTTTTCAGAGCTGCCGCTGCATCCGGGGGCGACAATTCTCCGAGATTTGGCGCGGCGGCCTGGGTGGGATCACCCTCGCTCTTGCGGCCCTTGTCGGTTTCACCCTCTGCCAGACCTTCGGGTGCGCCCGATCGGGGGGCTTCCGGAGCGGAGGCCGCATCATCGGACACGAGCGCGGCGACTTTTGTGGTGGTGTCGCCGGTGGAATTCGACGCCACGGGTGCCGGAGTATCCGTTTCTCCTTGGGCGCGCGCCGGATCGGGTTCGACGGCATCTTCGTCGGGCCGGGGTTCGGGACTCAAATTGACGAAGATGATGATTTCCCGCGAGGCCTGTCCCGGATCGTCGGCCTCTCCGGAATCTCCTCGTTCCTCCAGCGTGCCATCTGCCGCCGCCTCCAGCGTCTGGTCGGTTCCGCTCCCTTCGCTGCCGGCCGGCGCATCGGTCACGGGGGCTTCGTCGGGACTGCCAAATCTGGAATCGGTCTGATCCGAATTGCCGACTTCATCAAATCCGAAATCACCGCTCGAATTCGTGTCGTTGAAGCTGTCCGGGTCCAGTCCCGATGTGGTTTCGTCTGAAGTGGCTTCGTCCTTCGTCTGGGTCAGCGCGCCGCTTGTGAATTTGCTCTGGAAATCCTTGGCTTCACCATAGGTCAGCACGTCCCGGGTCTGGCCGCGACCGAACCGATCTCCGAAGGCCAGTTCAATTGCGGGCAGGGAGAAAAGCGACGCAGCGACCACGACGGTGTGGACGATTCCCTATGTTCGGGCGGAGAAATACATCGCGTCGCAGTTGCTCCGTTAACCGCCCGTCACGCTCATATGGCGCCCGACAGCGGGTGCGTTCTGGCGACGGTCGATAATGAAATCATGGCCTTTGGGCTTGCGACCGATTGCCTCGTGAATGGCGTCCTTGAGCAAGCCGTCATTCTCACTGGCGCGCAGGGGGGCACGTAAGTCCGCAGCGTCTTCCTGACCCAGACACATATAGAGCGTCCCCGTGCAGGTCAGGCGGACCCGGTTGCAGGCCTCACAGAAATTGTGGGTCAGCGGCGTGATGAAGCCCAGTCGCTGGCCTGTTTCGGCGATATCGAAATACCGCGCCGGGCCGCCGGTGGCATGCTCGGATTCGGTCAGGGTCCAGCGTTTCGAAAGGTCGCCACGCACCATCGACAATGGCAGGTACTGATCAAGCCGTTGTTCGCCGATCTCGCCCAGCGGCATCACTTCGATGAAGGTCAGGTCGAATCCACCCTCGCCGCACCAGTTGAGCAGGCGGTCGAATTCATCGTCATTGACCCCACGCAGTGCGACCGCGTTGATCTTGATGGCCAGTCCGGCCGCCCGCGCGGCGGCAACACCGTCCAGAACGCGCTCCAGATCGCCCCAGCGGGTGATCGCCTTGAACTTGTCCGGATCGAGCGTATCGAGTGAGATATTGATGCGTTTGACACCGGCATCAGCGAGGTCCTGTGCGTAGCGCGCCAGCTGAGTGCCATTAGAAGTCAGGGTCAGTTCGTCGAGGGCACCGCTTTCGAGGTGTCGGCCCAGTCGGCGTATCAGCCACATGATGTTTTTACGCACCAGCGGTTCGCCGCCGGTCAGGCGCAGTTTCCGCACTCCCAGATCAACGAATGCGCTGCACATGCGGTCCAGTTCCTCCAGCGAAAGCACCTGTGCTTTGGGAAGGAAGGTCATGTCTTCGGCCATGCAATAGACGCAGCGAAGATCGCAGCGATCCGTGACGGAAACACGCAGATAGTTGATCGGCCGTTCAAACGGATCGATCAGGGGTGTCGCAAATTGTGATGTCTCAGTATTCATGGACACTTATGTAGTACTTTTCGCGAAC
>Ga0055584_100003512_pt1 | contig 15469 bp, 15 predicted proteins | sample OSDHelmetaG_FD_58716 | JGI IMG/M metagenome (GOLD analysis project Ga0055584, IMG submission 58716) | Pelagic marine sediment microbial communities from the LTER site Helgoland, North Sea, for post-phytoplankton bloom and carbon turnover... | ecosystem: Environmental > Aquatic > Marine >... | reverse complement strand
CTGACCAGCGTTTCACTATCGCTGTTAAGAAAGCGGCTGACCTCAATTTCGCTGCTGCTCATTGAAATATTTAGGGCTATGACTATAGGGAGGTATGTGACCTTACGGGGTGCGGTAATATAAGTACAGTACATGAACAAAGCGCTGGATTGCGCATGGGTTAAATGGAGATTCCTCAAAGTAAACACCGGCCGGTAGAACTATTGCGCTATGCCGGGTTCTTTACCTGGCTGTGCGCCTCGATTCCTCTGTTCCTGACGCAATTTCTGTATGAGACGACGTTGGGCTGGCCGCAATATCTGATCTGGGCGATCCTGCACCTGGTTTTTGGCCTGACTTACTGGAACCAGGTCAGAGCCTTGCCGGTGAAATCCAGTTCATCGCACCGCCTGGTGACGATTTCAGTACTTACTGTTTGTGCGCTTGGTGTCAGCGTGATGTCGGAGACTTCTCTTGGTGGCATCCTGCTGTTGATTGTCGCCAGCCTGTTGCCGTGGATGCTGAGCCCGGCTTCCGCTATGACCTGGTTGATCGCACAGAATGTGCTGCTGGTAACGGTTCTCAGCACCATTCCTGGTATCGCCTTTCGCGGCGCCGCGCTTACAGGCGGCCTGTTCCTGGGTATTTCCCTGTTCGCTTTCATGAGCGGCCTGGTCGCCTTGCGTCAGCTGGCCGCGAGAGATGAATTGCGCAAAGTGAACTCGGAGTTACGGGCCACCCAGGCCTTGTTGGCGGAAAATACACGGATCGCAGAGCGGGTCCGGATTGCGCGTGAACTGCACGACCTGGTCGGGCACCACCTGACGGCCCTGACCCTGAATCTGGAAGTGGCCACCCACCTGGTGGACGACAAAGCGCTGGAACATGTGCAGCAGGCGCATTCACTGGCCAAACTGTTGCTGGTAGACGTGAGGCAAGTCGTCAGTGACATGCGAGACGATGATAAAGTCGAACTGGCTGAAGCGCTGCGTACCCTGGTGGAGGGCGTACCAGAGCCTCACATTCACCTGGATCTGCCCACTGAATTATCCATGACGGATCCCCTGCGGGCCCAGGTCATGTTGCGCTGTGCCCAGGAAATGGTTACGAATAGTCTGCGCCACGCCCAGGCAAAAAACCTCTGGATCAGCCTGGTTCATGACGAGAACGGTGTTGCCATGATTGCCCGGGATGATGGCCGCGGGACCGATGCTGTCGAAGTGGGCAATGGTTTGAAGGGAATGACGGAACGTCTGCGCCAACTTGGTGGAGAACTTAGGATAGAATCGAGTGCCGGCGCAGGATTCTCCCTGCATGCCTGGATTCCCGTGGAGGCGGCAACATGATTAATGTAATGCTGGTGGATGATCAGAACCTGGTACGAAAAGGTGTTCGTAGTCTGCTCGAGTTATCCGAGGAAATTGAAGTCGTTGCCGAAGCCGTGGATGGTGCGGAAGCCATCCGGACCATACCCGAAGTCAAACCGGATGTCGTTTTACTGGATATGCGCATGCCCGGAAAATCAGGGTTGGATGTTTTACGGGAATTGTCTGAGGCAAAGCAGTTACCTCCGACGATCATTCTTACCACTTTCGATGATGACGAACTTCTTCTTGCCGGTATTCAGGCGGGCGCCAGGGGCTACCTGCTCAAAGACGTGTCGCTTGCCGAACTGGTCAACGCGGTAAAAACCGTCGCCGAAGGCGGTTCGGTCGTGAAACCGGCAGTAACCCAGCGCCTACTCAAAGGCCTGGAAAATCTGCACACCGAGTTTTATAGCCTGGACCGGCCAGACCCTCTGACCGAACGCGAAACGGAAATCCTGCGCCTGATGGCAGGAGGATACAGCAACAAGGAAATCGCCAACTCGCTGGGCGTGGCCGAAGGTACCGTCAAAAATCACGTCTCCAACATCCTCTCAAAAATGGGCGTGCGCGACCGAACGCGCGCCGTTCTTAAGGCGTTTGAACTTGGCCAGATTTAGAGGGGCGTAATTTGCGGCCAAATAACTCCCCTCAACCATTGCTCCACCAATATTCACCCCGTTTTGTCCAAGTGGTCGAACTGGCGTTTAAGGTCTTCTTTGCTGTCGGTGACTATTCGTTCAAGGGTTTCGACGCGCTCTTTGATTTCACGGTCGAGTGAATCCAGCCGGTCGTTGAGTTCCTCTATGGCTTTTGTTTCACTTTGAGAACCTTTCTTGCTCCAGGCTCCGGCAATGATGCTTACGATGGCAATCACTGCGATGGCTGTCCACATACTCATAAGCTGTTCCTCCTCTGATCATCTCATCTTATCTTTGGTATTGGGAGGAATCCACACCAGTGACAGAAGTCATGAATCAAGAAAACAGGGCAGGGGCTCTGCCACCCGAATTCAGGCTTCGTGCACGGGTTCTCCCGGGCGATCGGTGCGTCGGATACCGTCGGGGAGCGGATCGGGACCGGTCACTTCTTCGTGGTCCTCGAAGTGGATTCGGTCCATCAGGTAACAGAGGCAATCCTGCTGAATGACGCGGCGGTCCAGCGTGAGCATGGAAGGCATGATTTCCCTGGCCGTTTCCACCTGCCCCTGATCAAAGGAAAAGTAACGGTCGGTGACGTCTTTTCCTTCAGTGTCCGTTGCGATCAGGGGTTGGCGCATTCCATTTTTGATATTGCCGAATGAGGTGCCGGGAGGCAGTTCCTTGAAATTGAATTTGTCCAGATCTTCACGCAAGGCGAGTTCCACCGGGACACGGCCGAAGCCGAACAGTACCTTGTCGCTGACATTGACCGTGGCCACCATGTGAAACAGATGTACCGCATCAGCATCAACCCGGGCTCTGGAAATATTCTCCAGGTGCAGGCAGGTTTCCAGGTAAGCCAGCGTATGGTCGGTGGCATGAATTTCACCGGCCATGCCGCACTCCAGAGTCACTGAAGGGATATATGCGGAGAGTGAATGTGATAGCGTCCCCGGTGGCATGGTGAAGTAAACGACTTTTGGTGAAAACAGCGATGCCAGGCGCAGATAGTCGGAACGAATCCGGTTGACGGCGGCATAATGTGGATTCAGACCTGTATTATTGTGAATGTCGATGCAGGCAATCGGCTGCCATTCCAGAATACGTGCGTGAATTCGACGGAACAAATCGACTTGCTCATTGTCCACAAGTCTGCCACCGGGCCAGCAACGATTGAAATCGGGCTGCTCATCGAGCCGCCTCAGACGATGTTTGGCAGCCTTGACGTTACCGATCAGCAGCAGTAATGATCGCGGTAGTTCATCATGCTGGTAGTGGCTTTTAAGCAAGCGGCGGATGGCTTCCCAGCCGGTGATTTCATTACCGTGTTGAAGCACTGAAACCAAAAGAGGGCGCTTGTTTCTTCCCTCGAGATGAATCAGTGTAGGGCCATCCAATTGCTGGTGCAGGGCGGATGCGGGACGCTCCAGCAATCCGTCCGGTATGTGGTCCAGTTCTGTCAGTTCTAGCACGGTGATGGTCTGGCCTGAAAATTAGCTGCAAATCGTCCTGTAAGTCGGCCAAGATACAGTTAAATGAAATCTGAAGAAAGAGCGGGCTTGAAAATATCCTTGCCTGGCCTGAAATTCCCGCAAAGGAAGTTTTCCGGACAGGACACGGGAACCGTATGGGACAGGAAACAGAAGAATCATGACAGACAAATGCCGCCAGGCATATTGATAACAGAGGGTGAAATATGTTGATTCGGAGTCAATGCCATGAGTGAGTTGAGAATAGAAGCCAGGTCACTGAGTAAGCACTATGGGAATCTGCTGGCCGTTGATGAATTGAGTTTCGAGGTCGGGTCAGGGGAAGTCCTGGGCTTTCTGGGGCCGAACGGTGCTGGAAAATCCACCACAATGAAGATGCTGACGGGATTTCTGACGCCTACGTCGGGTACCGCGGTCATTAACGGGCATGACATCATCGAAGATTCTCTTGCCGCCAGGAGATCCATCGGCTATCTGCCCGAAGGCGCGCCGGCGTATGGCGAGATGAGCGTCAGGAAGTTTCTGGAATTCATAGCCCGCGCACGGGGCTTCAGGGGACGCGATGCCCTGGATAAGGCCGCGGCAGCAATCGAGCGCCTCAACCTGGACAAGGTTCCCGAGCAGCCCGTCGAAACTTTGTCAAAAGGCTTCAAGCGCCGGGTGGGCCTGGCCCAGGCCATACTCCATGATCCCGAGGTGTTGATCCTGGACGAACCGACAGATGGTCTGGACCCGAATCAGAAACACGAGGTCAGGCGACTGATCCGTGAAATGTCCAGCGAAAAAATCATCGTCATCTCGACCCATGTGCTGGAAGAAGTGCAGGCTCTGTGTAACCGGGCAATGATTATTTCCGACGGCAGACTGCTGGTGGATGATACGCCGGCCGGTCTGATTGCCAGTTCCCGCTACCACAATGCAGTGACGCTGGTGGTGGAACAACCCGAGCGGGTTGCGAGTGTCCTGAGTGAACTGGGCCAGGCGCGCAAAGTCGAGCTGAGGGAAGGGGAGTTGACGGTATTCCCAGCCCCGGGGGAGAGTCTGTTCGAGGTTATTTCAGATATGGTCAGGGAAAACGGCTGGTCCGTCAGCGAACTCCGCCTGGAAGCCGGCCGCCTGGATGAAGTTTTTCGCCAGGTCACGACAGGGGAGGTCGGGAAATGAGCACCATGATCAATTCCAGCCTGCGTGCTGTACTCACCGTCATGCGCAGGGAGTTGTCCGGTTATTTTTCAACCCCGGTTGCCTGGGTCTTCATCGTGATTTTCCTGGTGATGTCAGGCGCCTTCACTTTCTATATCGGGTCCTTCTTCGAGCGGGGGAACGCGGATCTGGCGCCCTTCTTTCAGTTCAATCCGTGGCTCTATCTTTTCCTGGTGCCGGCCATCGCCATGCGTCTGTGGGCGGAAGAAAGACGCTCCGGCACTATTGAGCTGTTGCTGACTCTGCCCCTGACCACCGGTCAGGCTGTGCTGGGCAAGTTTCTGGCCGCCTGGCTGTTCATCGGCCTGGCCCTGCTGTTGACGTTTCCAATCTGGCTCACAGTGAACTACCTGGGCGAACCTGATAACGGCATCATTGTCGCAGGCTACATTGGCAGTTGGTTGATGGCGGGTGGATTCCTGGCAATCGGCTCCTGCATATCGGCTCTGACGCGCAACCAGGTCGTCGCCTTCATTCTGACTGTTGTCGTCTGTTTTGGCTTCATGCTCAGCGGCTTGCCCATGGTGATGAACCTGTTCACCGGCTGGGCGCCTCAGGCGCTGTTGGACGTGATTGCGGATTTCAGCTTCCTGGCCCATTTCGCATCGATATCCAAGGGCGTCATCGATCTGCGTGACCTGGTGTATTTCGCCCTCGTGATCACATTCTGGTTGGCGGCGAATACCATCGTGCTCGAACTGAAAAAAGCGAACTGAGGTTATCGATATGCAGAACAAATCTATTTATTCCATCGGTTCGCTGCTGTTGCTGTTGCTGCTTTTTGTCACCATCAGCATGCTCTCAGGCACTTTGCTCAAGGGAATGCGGGCCGACTTGACTGAAAACGGGCTGTATACCCTCAGCGACGGAACGCGCAACATCCTTCAGAACCTGGAGGAGCCGGTGAATCTCTACCTGTTCTTTTCGCAGGCGGCCAGCAGCGACCTGCCACAGATACGCAGCTATGCGCGCCGCGTCGACGAGATGGTTGAGGAATTTAAAAATCATGCGAGTGGCAAGCTGATTGTCCATCGAATCGATCCCGAGCCATTTTCCGAACAGGAAGACCAGGCTGCCGGCTTCGGACTGCAGGCCGTTCCCGTCGGCGCGAGTGGGGATTCTCTTTACCTGGGGATAGCAGGAACCAACTCACTGGACGACGTTCAGTCCATGCCTTTCCTGCAACCGTCCAAGGAAAAATTTCTGGAATACGATCTGGCGAAAATGATTTCAACGTTGGGCAGTCCGGAAAAAAAGACCCTGGGCCTGCTGAGCAGTTTGCAGATGGCCCCGGGTTTTGACCCGGCCACCCAGGGCATGCGCGAGGCCTGGGTGGTGTATGAGCAATTGAGCCAGTTATTCAATATCGAGAACATAGAGCCCATGGCCGACGCTTTGCCCGACGGCATCGACGTACTGATGGTGGTTCACCCCAGGGACCTGGCGGACAACATGATTTACCAGCTGGATCAGTTCGTTCTGGGCGGCGGGCGGCTGATCGCCTTCCTCGACCCGTTGGCCGAGTCTGACCGCGGAGATCCCAATGACCCGATGGCCCGGATGCAGGCGGGAAGTTCTTCCAACCTCGGGCCCCTGCTCGAAAGCTGGGGTGTGGCGTTCGACGCGGCCCGGGTTGTGGGTGATCTCCAGTATGGAATCGGGACCAGCCAGTCCCGCCATATCGGGATTCTTTCCGTTCCCGGAGACAGCCTGAACAGGGATGACATTGTCAGCGCCGACCTGGAAGTTGTGAACCTTTCTTCAACCGGCTGGCTGACTCCGCTGGAAGAGGCCGGCACGACATTCGAAACCCTGGTTCAGAGCAGTGAAAATTCCGCGCCGATGGATGCTTCAAGGCTGCGCTTTCTGACCAACCCGGCTGAATTGATGACTGGCTTCAATCCGAGCGGTGATCGTTACACCCTGGTTACGCGGATTACCGGGCCGGCATCTTCAGCCGTACCCGAAATCCCCGAAGGTATGGACTCCGGCACCCGCCTGGCTGAATCCGGAAATTTCGGGATCAATGTCATTCTGTTTGCCGACACAGACCTGCTCACGGATCGGCTGTGGGTTCAAAAGCAACCTTTCATGGGCCAAAACCTGGTCACTGCATTCGCGGACAACGGCTCACTGGTGGTCAACGCCGTGGACAACATGCTGGGCAACCAGGATTTGATCAGCATCCGCACGCGAGCCAGTTCCGGCAGGCCATTTGATCGGGTGAGTGATTTGAGAGTCGAAGCGGAGCGCAACTATCGCGCCACTGAAGAGCGCCTGCAGCGAGAACTGGCCGAAGCAGAACGAAAGCTGACGGAATTGCAGGCCGCCAGAGGTGACGGTGATTTGCTGGTTCTCAGCGATGAGCAACAGGAAGAGGTTCAGCGGTTCATGGACCGCCGGATGGAAATTCGCAAGGAATTGCGACAGGTTCAGCATGATCTGCAACGGGACATAGACCGGCTCGGCACCCGTCTCAAGTTGATCAATATTGCACTGGTGCCTGCCCTGGTCATGGTGGTCGCGCTCATCTACGCTGTCCGCCGGCGAAAACGCCAGCGAGTTCCCATGTCGAGTGGGGAGGCCGCCTGATGAGCAAAAAACATTTTTCCTGGTTACTGATCGCTACAGTCGTAATCGCGGTTTTGGTTCTGCTGGTACCGGCTAAAACCGGCAGGGAGAGTTCATTCGAAAAGCACCTGTTGTTACCCGGGCTCGCCGCGGTCGTGAATGAACTGGATTATCTCCGTCTGACAGCCGGTGGCGGTGAGGTCATCGCAAGCCTGGAACGCAGCGGCGGACAGTGGCGGGTGTTGGAAGCCTCTTCCTATCCCGCTGACTGGGCCAGGCTCAAGTCGCTTTTATCTGATTTGTCACAAGCCGAAGTGATCGAAGAGAAGACATCGAACCCGGATTACTACAGCCGGCTGGGTGTCGAAGACGTCGCCACGGAGGGTGCGAGTGGCGTCATGGTCTCGTTTTCGGATGAGACGGGCCTGGCTGCATTGATCGCAGGCAATGAGGCAAGTGGCCGCGATGGGCAATACGCCCGCTTGCAATCCGAAGCCCGGAGCATGCTGCTTGATCGCGTGCTGGATTTACCTGATGACCGCATGCAATGGCTGGAGCGGGACATCATCGATATCGCAGACAGCGAGGTCGTGGAAATAACCATCAGGCATCCCGATGGTGAAATCGTAAACGCAAAAAAGACCTCTGCGGATGATACGGATTTCGTGTTGCAGAATATTCCGGAGAATAGCGAGGTCAAATCCAACTGGACCATAAATTCCATGGCCGGCAGCCTGGCAGGCCTGAGTCTGGACGAAGTGGCGCCTGACAGTGAATTTGATTGGTCGCAAGCTACCGTCTTCACAATATTGACAGCCGATGGGCTACAGGCAAATGCAGAGCTGATGATGCGTGAGGAATTACCCTGGATACGTCTCGCTGCATTGGCCTACCAGGCTGATGAACCTGATGAACAGACCGGGGTGCAGCCCGGGGAGCAGGATGACGACCGTGCGCAGGAAATCAGTGAGCGAGTAAGCGGCTGGGCGTACAGGATTCCCCAAAACAAGGCCGATACCATGACCCGGCATATGGAAGACTTGCTCAAGCAGCCAGAGGCTCCCTGAGAATGGCTGGGCGCGGCACGGCATTGATAGCCGCCCTGTATGGTCTGTTGGCGGTTATGCTGGCCGCGTTGGGTGCACACGCATTGCCGGTGGACAGCCCGGAGGCACAAATCCTGTGGGCCACTGCGCTGCAAATGCACATGTTTCATACCGTTGCTCTGCTGGCTATTGCCGCGCTGGCGGCTTCACGTGATTCGGTTTTAATTCCCTGGAGCGGCTTGTTGATGGCCGCCGGAGTCTTCCTGTTTTCGGGCAGTCTCTATCTGCGCGCCATCGGGCTTGAGTTTCTTCCGGGCCCACTGACACCGTTTGGGGGTGTACTGCTCATGCTAAGCTGGGTGATGCTTTTCATTATTGTCATCCGGGAAAATACCCCATGAATTTGCTTGATCATTTCGTACTCCAGCACGTCCAGGTCTCCCTGCTGCACGCTGAGCTGATCAATGTCAGCAAAGAAGCCGGAAACCAGGAGGCAAAAGTAGAATTGAACCTGACGCCACGCCTGATGAAAACAGATAGTGGAGACAAGTTGCCGGCTTACCAGGTCAGTGCCAAATTGAGTTGCAAAGCGGGTTCTGAGAAAGACTCCGGGCCCAGTTTTACCGCCAGGGTGGGATTCGAAGCGATTTATCAGCAGGTCAACGGAGATCCTGTGGATGTTTCTGATTTCACCAGCAATCACGCCAGTCTGACCCGCCAGCTTTACCCCTTGCTGCAACAGGAATTACGCTTACTGCTGGGCCGGCTCGGCCTGGAACAGATTCATCTACCGTTCGATCTGGCCGCCAGAAACATCGGACAGGAAGTGGGAACTGTCCAGCTATCCGGCGCTTTACATTAGCCCGCAAATTACCCCAATTCCACGGCTCTGGCTTGTTCAGCTGCGCCTGGACTTGCGCTTCCTTCAACCCATAGCTAAGGCTATGGATTTCAGTCCAGCGCGGCACCCAGACACACCTGCCCAGCGCCAGATTCCGCGGAATTGGGGCAATTTGCGGGCTTGGCTCGCCAGATTTACCCTTCAGGCTTTCCAGGCCCAGTGCCAGGGTTCGTAGGCGACACCGTGCCGGTTGTTATGCGGGAAAGACAGGTGGAAATTAAATTTCCCGGCATTCACCTGAAGCCATTCAAATGCAGCGCTTTTTTCGAATTCCTCTTCCAGGACCGGGTAGTCCTGAGTCGTGATATCCATCGCCCGGCCGGTGTGGTGCTCACTGAAGCCGGGAGCTGCCGATACTTTGAGGATGTCTGTCAGTGACTGGCCCTTGTCCAGTTTCCTGCGCACTATTCCTTCCTGGTAACTGATCGAGCGAAAGGCGGAAACCGCCTGCAGTTCAACACCATCACCTCTTGCCTGCTCTTTCATGTTCAGCCATGCATCCGCCGCCGGCGGGAGCATGAACTGTTCCCTGCCATAGACATCCGGGCCTGTGGTGCTCAGAACTTTTGCTTCCTCCTGCAGAGGAATCCGGTGGCTTCTGGCGTAGTCCCGTTCAATACCAAGAGAAGTGAGCAAATCGGCAATCTGCCTGGAATAACGGGTTTGGCGGCGGGGAAACGAACGATGAAGGTCCGGATCGCCGCCGTACCTTGACCCTTCAGCCGAATGATCCTCCCGGTATCCACAGGAATGAAACAAGCTGATCTGTTGTTTCGAAGGAGTGACTCTGAGATCGAGAATTCCGAACCTCACGGCAAGCCTCTCAGCCGAGGCGATCATGCGGCTTCCCAGATCGCCGGGCGCCCGGGCCCGGTCGACATTAAAAGCTGCTATTTCTTTCAGGTCCAGGTCGAGCGCGACAGCGGCCAGCAATCCTTTCCCGCTTTCTGCAAGGAGCACACATCCATCGAGGATGCGGTTTTTCAGTTTTCCAGCATTTGTGGATGCCGGATGCAGTGAATTCAACCTGGCATAATCTGAAGGTACGCCTGTTCGAATTCTGATGCCTCTGTTCAAAATGAATGTTCCCCGGGGGACGATTATCAATAAGACTGCGAGTTTTCGATAGTATATGCAATTCCAATGCATTGTTTGAAATGAAAAATAGTCACATCGTTCCGTCTTGGTGCACTATGCGGGTTAAAATAAACAGCAAACAAATTGCCAGTCCAATCAGACACGGCGGAGGATTATGCAAACCACCATTCTGATAGCCGATGACGATATCGAGTTATCCGCTCTTCTGAAAGAGTATTTTGAAAGCGAGGGTTTCATCGTGCGCCTGGCGCCTGACGGTCGGGTTGCCCTGGATGAGGCGCGGAAGCCGGGATTGGATCTCGTTGTTCTGGACGTCATGATGCCTGAAATGAACGGTATGGATGTCCTCAGGGAGATGCGTAAGGAGAGCCGCCTGCCGGTCATTATGCTTACCGCGCGGGGTGATGACATGGATCGGATTCTCGGCCTTGAGCTGGGCGCCGACGATTACGTGCCCAAGCCCTGTAACCCAAGGGAACTGCTGGCGCGAATCCGGGCTGTGATGAGGAGAGCGCAAAGCACTACGGATCACGGCGTGCTTCATGTTGACGATCTCGAGCTGAAACAAGGCAGCCGCACCCTGTTCAAGGGCGGTAATCCCGTCGAACTGACCAGTACGGAATTCAGCATTTTGCAGACACTTTTACAGCACCGCGGAGAAGTCGTGAGTAAAAGAGATCTGTACATATCCGCCCTGGGCCGCGAGCCCGTGCCACATGACCGGAGCGTGGATATGCACGTCAGCAATCTTCGCCGGAAAATCGGCGCCGACCGCGACGGCAACAACCGGATCGAGACCATCCGGGGTATCGGTTACCAGTACCGGACCCCCTGAAAGTGCTTTCCCTGTTCTGGAAATTGTTCCTGACGATGTGGCTCAGCATCGTTGGTTTTTCAGCCGCGATTGGCTGGATGAATGACAAGCTGGCCAGGGAACAATGGGCGGAAGAACCGGCAAACACCTTTGCTCGCGGCATGTTCAGGATCAGCCAACGCGCGATGCTGGCCATCCAGATGGACGACAGCAAGGGCCTGCGTGACGAGTTGCTCGGAATTCCCCGCATGTCGCGAAGCCATATTTACATCGTGGATTACGACAACAAAGAAGTTCTGGGGCGCGATGATACGCTGCGGCAATTGATTGAACGGGGAACACGGATAGAAACTCAGGTCTACGAAGACTCCCAGGGGCGACCATACACGGTGTACACGGTGAACCGCAATCCCCCCAGCACGATTCTGGCCCCGGGCCCGCAGGGCACGGCCTTACGCCTGTTGGCAGCTGCCCTGATCAGCGCTCTGATCAGTTATTTTCTGGCCCGGTCGCTGTCCCGGCCGTTGGAGAAATTGCGCCTGGCGAGCCGCAAGATTGCAGCGGGGGAGCTCGGAACCCGGGTCGGTCAGGCCATGACGGACAGGCATGATGAATTTGGACAATTGGCAACGGATTTTGATGCCATGGCTTCCCGCCTGCAGGTGATGCAGCAGGCCAATCAACGCCTTTTGCAGGATGTGAGCCATGAATTACGCTCGCCCCTGGCCAGGCTCAATGTCGCGCTGGAAATAGCGCGTCAGAAAGGCGCCACGCATATCGAGTCAGAACTCAACCGGATTGAATTGGAAAGCGAGCGCCTCAAAGCCCTGGTCAATGATGTTCTCGGGCTTTTGCGTGAATCATCCGAGACGGCTGCGAAAATAGACGAAGAAATAGAGTTGTGCTCGCTGCTGAATGACCTGGTGGAAGTGGTGAATTACGAAGTCCCGCAGGGGAAACCGGGTATTTCATGGATGCCAGCCGAACCGTTTCCGTTTCTCGGCGATCGTGAGTTGCTTTGGCGGGCCATGGAAAACCTCCTGCGTAACGCCTTGCGCCATACCGACCCTGAACAGGGTGTTGTACTCAGGCTTGAGCAAGGCCGGGGCAAAAAGCGGGTGCATATGTCCGTGCGTGACTTTGGCCCCGGCGTTCCAGATGGCGAACTGGAGAAAATATTCGAGCCGTTCTACCGGGTGCAGGAATCGCGCGACCGCGGTAGCGGCGGGCACGGGCTGGGGCTTTCCATTGCCGCCAATGCAGTGCGCCGGCACGGCGGGAGCATTCAGGCCGGTAATGCAGATGGCGGCGGCCTGGTCGTCAGGATCAGTTTGCCCCTGAGCCGGAACCAGGCCTGAGTGATGGCCCTGCAGAAATTTTCAGGCGCGCTCGGCTGAAAAACTGAGTACCGCGTCGATCCGGTCCAGTTTCAGGCAGGACATCAGCAGGCGATCGACTCCAAGAGCCACCCCCGAGCACTCCGGCAAACCATGGTTCAGTGCTGCAATCAGGTTCATGTCCAGGGCTGTTCTTTCCTCTCCGCGCGAGTCCGCGAGTTTTGCTTCACGCTGAAACCGGTCAAGCTGTTCTTTGGCATCGGTCAGTTCCTGGTAGCCGTTGGCCAGTTCCATCTGCCCAAGATAAATTTCGAATCGTTCGGCGACGGGTGAATTACCGGGCCGGATGCGCGCCAAAGCGGCCTGTTCCGGGGGGTAGTCGTGCAGCACGGTAAAGGCTTCGCCAGGCAGGGCAGGCTGAATCAGCTCGGAAAGGAGCAGGTCGAGCCACTCGTTGTGACCCATCGGTGCAGACAATATTCCCCGTTCGATCGCGCAGGAAGCCAGCTCCGATTCGTTGCAATAAAAGGGGTCAAGGCCGGTTTCCTGCTGGAAAATTTCACGGTAGGTGACGCGATTGACCGGCCAGCCATCAAATTGCCCGCGGCCACAGACACGGACCAGTTCAACGACTTCATCCGCCAGGTCGAGGTAATTCCAGCCCTGGCGATACCATTCCAGGAGTGTGAACTCAGGATTGTGATAGCGGCCGCTTTCACCTGCACGGAATACCCGGCCCATTTCGTAGATGTCGCGATGACCGGAAGCCAGCAGGCGCTTCATGGCATATTCCGGAGACGACCTGAGATATTTTTTTCGGGGACTGTCAGTTGAGATGCTGCTGATATTCGGATCGCTGATGCCGGCCCGTGACAGCACCGGGGTTTCCACTTCCAATACATTTCTTTGCGAAAAAAAGTGACGAATGTCGGATAACATGCAAGCCCTTGCCTCAACAGCCAGCCTGGAGGCGCCGGGGCGCCAGCTGTTTTCCGTACTCAAGGTTCTTCCTTTTCCGGCCCGATTACCCTGAACTGCAGACCGATGGCCTTCAGGCTTTCGGACTCCTGTCGAAGGTCGGTCATCGTCAGAGGATGATGCTCTTTCCAGTCCGGTGAAAAATCGACTGTAATCATGTTGTCGTTCCCGCTCAGTTTGAAAACAGGAATTGAGTTGTCATCCCGCGTCCTGCATAAGATACAGGCGAAACGCAGGCAAAAAAGAGTCATGCGCAAAGGCTCGAGAAGGCGGGTCGGTAATTTATCTGCGTAGTCACTCGGGATGGGCCGCCTGTGATTGCTCAGCAGCGCGGCAAGGAATAATTGTTCCTGGCGGGAGAAACCGGCCATATCCGAATTTTCGACCAGGTAAGCAGAATGCAGCTGGAACTGGCTGTGTGATACGCACAAACCGGTCTCATGCAGGTCTGCGGCCCAACTCAACAGTGCCCTGTGGGTCTGCCGCAGAAACATTCCATCGGAGATCTTGTCACAGACTCTCAGTGCGACCTGCTTCACACGGTCTACCTGGTCCTGATCCACGCTATAGCGCGCCTTGAATGCAGCGACCGTTTTTTCTCTCGGATCCCGGTGTTCCTGCCGTCCCAGCAAGTCATTCAGGACGCCTTCACGCAATGCGTAGGGCGAAACCTTCAGCGACTCGAGCCCGAGTGATTTGAAACAGGCAACCAGCATGGCGAGTCCGCCAATCAGAACCGGATGCCGCCGTTCCGAAAGTCCGGGCAGCCTGACAGCGTCAATAGTGCCAAATTTCAATATTTTATCGCGCAGAAAAAACAGGGCATCCAGGTTGATGTCTTTTTCCACCCAGCCCTGCAGACGGCAAATATCCTCTACCGCCTTGATGGTTCCCGATGAACCGATGGCCAGGTCCCAGCCGGTCTGGCGGTAGCGCAATTGAAGCTCCTGCATGTCAGACATGACGGATCGAACTGCCTTTTTCCAACGCTTGCGAGTGATGTTGCCATCACTGAAAAACTGACGGGTCAGTGAGACGCAGCCGTATTGCAGGCTTTCCATTTCCAGGGGTTCCCTGCCTTCGCCGATAATGAGCTCAGTGCTTCCGCCTCCAATATCGATAACCAGGCGGCGCCCATCGTGACCGGAAACGCCCTCGGTCACACCGATGTAAATCAGCCGGGCTTCCTCGCGCCCGGCAATGATGTCTATGCTGCATCCAAGCGCCGTTTCGGCAATCATCAGGAAGGAGTTGGCATTCTTCATTCTGCGAAAGGTCTGGGTGCCCACTGCCCGCAGATTGTCGGGGGGAATTTCCCGCAAGCGCTGTCCGAATCGGGCCAGGCAGCCGAATGCGCGTTCCTGCACATCCGGATCCAGTGTGCCGTCCGGGCTGAGACCCCCGCCCAGCCGGACCATTTCCTTGATTCTATCGAGGGTGCGCAGTTCACCGTGCTCACGCCGCGCCACCAGCAGATGGAAGCTGTTGCTGCCAAGATCTACGGCGGCATAGGTGTTCTCGTGTTCTGTTGAGTTCATGGGAGGCTCAGATCTCAGTCCCTGATTTCCGGATCGCTACGGTCAATCGTACTTTACCGGAATCCGCTTTTCCGTGCGCTTTTTTGATCCGGGTTTTGCGCGGGGATGTGGTGTGACTACGATGTTCAATGAAAACGGGCCGGATGTCCGGCCCGTTCAACTGGCGTGCCGGCGATGATTGCCGGCCCCACTATTCGTTTACTTGAATTTGTACGCCAGGTCCAGCATCAGGCGGTCGTAGTCCCTGGGATCACCGGAGGCCAACTTGATCTCGTTAATGAAGTAGGTGGCCTTGAAATTCCAGGTCTTGTGAAAGGCGTAAGTTCCCGAAAACACATGTCCTTTCGCATCGGTGCCGCCGCCGCCGAAATCGGAATCAGATAGCAGGCCCACGGTTGCATCGGCTTCGAGTTTCTCGTAGAAATAGCTGATATCCCAGGTTCCTCTCGCCTTGGCAGAACCAAACTTGGCGCCCAGGAGGTAGCCTGTATCGTTTTCATCAACTTCCT
>Ga0055584_100003510_pt1 | contig 15475 bp, 18 predicted proteins | sample OSDHelmetaG_FD_58716 | JGI IMG/M metagenome (GOLD analysis project Ga0055584, IMG submission 58716) | Pelagic marine sediment microbial communities from the LTER site Helgoland, North Sea, for post-phytoplankton bloom and carbon turnover... | ecosystem: Environmental > Aquatic > Marine >... | reverse complement strand
TCTTTTCGCTTTAAATGAATTAAAAAAAGGCTCTCCGCTGTCAAAAGTTCAAGAATAAATTGAAATTTATAAAAAAAGAGATTGGAAAATTCGTACATTAGTTATTTTCTCCAAATGTAAACTGAGCAAAACACTTGTAAAAATCCTTCTTCAAACCTCTAGACAAATAGACAATTGCTCCATTGTCTAATTTCACCTCCGAGCCTTTCAACTCCTGAACTCGCCTCAAATTGACGAGACAACTGCTATTCGCTTTAGCAAATCCGTTATTCAAAAAGCTATCTTCAATATTTTTTAAACTACCCCAGCATTCGTATTTCCCGCTGTCTGCATTGTAAGTCAGTCGATGATTAGATACTTCTATATAGATTATTTCTAACAAATCTAACTTAATTATTTTTCTCGTTGTATTGATAGTTATTTCTGTCTTTTTTTCATAGTTGCATTTGACAATCGCTCTATTCAACATTGTTTCAAAGTTATAGTAAGACACTGGTTTAGCAATAAAGTCAAACGCGTTCACCGAATATCCCTTTATAGCATATTGAGCTAAATTTGTAATAAAGATTAAAACTACTTTTTTATCGATCTCTCTCAGTTTCCTCGCCGCCTCTAAACCATCCATATGCGGCATATCTATATCCATAAAAACTATATCGTATTCACTTTTGTAATCTTTTAAAAAAAGAAGAGCATTAACAAAAAGTGAATATTCAAATTTTTGATTATATTTCTTACTGTAAGCTTCCAAATTTTTCTTTAACTCTAAGGAGTCATTTGGCGAATTCTCGACGATTGCAATTTTTATCATTTCTTTATAAATTCCAAAACCAATATACAATAACATATTATTTTTATAAAGTGTTTTGGAAAAAATATATTTCAAAAATATAAAATGTCTATTCAAAAGCCACGAAAAATAAGCAGTTTAACGTGATTTTTTGCAGATATAATAATAAATAAATATTTTATAGTTATCAATTTTGAAAATCAGATAATAGTTAGTCATTCTTCATTTACAAAGTGGATTTACCACTTGTTTGTTACTTTTTCTGCAAAACCCAGCCTCTTTTTAATTTCCACCTTATATCCAACATCGAAGATAAGAGTGCCGGTGTAGTATCCGAAAACTTGATGTTGTTTAGAACGAAGTATACCTAGATTTGTATCGGAAAATCTATCAATTATCGGTTCAAATTTCATCTCGAATCTTCCATCATTAGATGTAAAAGTCCAAGGCTTCATGTAATCTTCTTTACCCTTTGAGTCCTTAGGAATATTAAATGTGACTTTGTCTATTTTGCTTGCTTTTCCGTTCAAAAAAAGCATATTCTCAGTTGCCATTTTTGTATCGCCAAATCCATACCCTATATTGAATCCAATCTCATATCCGTCCTGCTTAAAACAAGCACCACCCCAATACCAGGTGTTCTTGTAGGTCCATACTCCTCTACCCCAATCTAGAATTGCGCGAGAAGTACCTTTTGAAAAATTGTACTTTTTATCCCCTATAAAAACAGTACCTTCAGCTTTCATTCCGACTATTTTTTGGTTGTAGTAAAAGTGCTTATCCTTCTTAAATGGAGTCATGATTACCATCGACTCTTCCGGAGTATCACTCAATATTATTGAGCCTTTTATTTCTTTTCGTTTTAAAAAATGCTTGATGTGTACAGTGAGTTTGCGCTCACTCCCATCGTTTTCAAATCCAAGATAGAAATTGTGAGCTTTGAATTCTACTTTCCCTTTAGCCGAAGTGTTGGGCAAGCCTAACTCACCTTTGGTAAACCACTTAATCTTAGTCAAAGTTTTTTCAGACTTGTTGTCAAAATCCAAAAAGGTACACGATGAAAGTCCCATGTACGAATTGTCTGCAATCGTCATGGCTATTCCAAAATGGTCATTATAAATCAAATAGTAATCCCATTCTTTGATTCTCGACTTTCGGGCTAATATCTTGCTTCTGTCGTAAAGTTGTACCATATGTTTCGAATAACCTGGATGTTTAAGATTACCCTTCTCGTCTAAAAGTTCATCTATTGCAACAATTTCTTTGTTCATAAGGACCTCCAGTTTCTCTCTTCAAATAATTAAAGCCTAAAATAAATAATGGAAATTATTTTTTTCTATTCTCTTTTTCTAACTTTGAATATTTAAAATAATTTCTTATATTCGCAAGTATAAAAATAAAAAATATAATATCAGGTATCAAAAGAACACAAGATACCAAAATAGCAACAAGTAGCAAAACACCCTGTTCCAAATGAGGAAAGATTGCATTTGAAGTATCAACTCCTCCCAATAGATTGTAAACAGGAAAAGTAATGTAGTAGTTGAGATAGGCAAATAAAGCAAAAAGAATAGTGAAAACAACAATTAACACAACGCTTTTGCGCTTTTGCTTGACCATATCAAACATTAAATCTATGCTCCTTTTATGTATTTATCTTTTTATATATAATATCACATTTTCAAAGATATTTCTAAAATCTCTGTTAAGTAAATGTACTTGACACAGCCGTTATTTAAATGTAGTATATATCAGTAAATAAAAAGGAGATATACCTATGGTTAAAATTAGATTAGCAAGAATCGGTAGACACTTTGATCCTTCATATCGCATCGTGGTTACTGATTCAAGAAATGCCCGCGATGGTGCATTCATTGCTCAACTTGGTAGCTATGACCCTGCTGGGGCTCTCAAAGATGCTAAAATCGATGAAGAAAAAGCTATCGAATGGTTACTTAAAGGTGCTATTCCCTCTGATACTATCAGAAGAATGTTCACCCAAAGTGGCGTTTATGCTAAGTATTTAGAAGCAAAAAAAGCAACAAAGAAGGCTAAGTAAAATGATTGAGGAATACGAGAAAATACTTCGTGCAGCTATCGAACCTTTAGTTAAAGAACCTGAATCGCTCATCATTAGATGCATCGATTCGAAAGAAACTGTGGAGACTTCTCGAGATGTTCACTTCATTATTGTTTGTCCTGATGATGAATTAGGAAAACTTATCGGAAGACATGGTAGCGTTGCTGACTCTATTCGCACTATTGTGAATATCAAGGCTCGCGATGACCGCAAGAGAGTTCATCTTAAATTTCAGTCTTTTTCCGAAGAATAGAATAGTCCTTAATCAATTGGATTATAAGCACTCTTGCGAGAGTGCTTTTTTTGTTATAATAATTAAGCGAGGTATCAATATATGAAAAATATAGAAGAGTTAAAACTAATTGGTAAAATTATCTCAACTCACGGATTAAAAGGCGAGGTTAGAGTTCACATAATAACTAATCAAATTGAGAGGCGCTTTTCTACTGGAAAAGAGTTATTCATTAAAGACAAAAATGGACAATTTATAAAGGCAAAAATTAAATCTTTTAAAGAAGATCCAAACAAAGATCCAAGAATGACCCTAGAAGGATTTGACGACATCAACAAGATTCAAATATACAATAAGTGTGAATTGTATGCTCCGAAATTGAAGGATGACGACCTTATATATCTAAGCGATTTATTGGGCATGGAAATTGTCGATGCCAAAGGAAAGAAAATTGGAGTAGTCAGTGAAACGAGGATCTTGGTAGATAGACCATACATTATCGTTAAGAACCAGTACATTCCTTTTTTGATGCATGTCTATATCGATGAGATTAAGGACGAAGCAAATCAGTTAGTTTTAACTGATTTAGGAATGGAGATAATGAAAGATGCTAAAGATTAAAATTCTCACTCTATTTCCTGAATTTTTTGATTCATTTATCGACAATTCAATCATAAAAAGAGCAATTGCAAAAGGAGCGGTTAAATTTGAGATTATTAATATTAGAGATTATTCAAAAGATAAAAACCACCGAATAGATGATCGACCAGCCGGAGGTGGAGCAGGTTTAATAATGAGAATGCAGCCACTTGTCGATTGTTTGCGAGCTAACACATCTAAAGTGTCTCACAAGATACTGCTTTCTCCTCTTGGAAAAACATACGACCAAAAGAAAGCGTTAGAACTGTCTAAGGAACAAGAAATAGTCCTGGTTTGTGGACATTACGAAGGTGTAGATTCAAGATTCAATTCTTATGTCGATGAAATGATTTCAATCGGAGACTACATATTGACCGGCGGAGAGATTGGCGCTATGGTTATCTCTGATTCGGTCACTAGACTTCTCGATGGTGCAATAACGAAAGCATCGATTGAAGAGGAAAGTTTTACTGATGGATTATTGGAATATCCACAGTATACTCTTCCATATAATTACGAAAACAAAAAGATTCCCGACATTTTGTTTTCGGGAAATCACAGAGCAATTGAAATATATCGAAAGCGAGAAGCTTTGAGGCTAACCCAAAAATATAGGCCTGATTTATTTGCTCGCTATACTTTGACAAAAGAAGATAAAAAAAGATTAAAAGAACTGGAAAATGGAGAAATTTCGGTCACAGAAAAAGAAGCTTTAATCAAAGGTAAGAAGTTTATTAAATCTAATTAAAACTATCATTAACTATCGATGCTTGCTATTGTTATGCATCAAGTTGTCAAAAGCAATGACAAAAGCGATGATAAGTTCAACATCGGAATCATTAATCACTTCGACTTGATATGAATCAACTAATTGAATGATTTTTTTAGACATTGATCCAATCAGTTGATCTCCTCTAAAAAATTGTAGGTTGAACGTAAAGAAATTACCTTCAGCGCTAAATTTTTCTCCACCCCAGGATTCCATAACATACTTTTGATTGATGGAAAATTTTTTCCTAATCCCTGCTATAAGCTTATTGTTTTTATCGTAAATCAAATATTGGGGTAGAATATCAAAAAACTTACGTCGCAAAATCATCACAATCTCATCGTTAGCATTGTAGATAAATTTCTTGTGGTTAATTGAGAACAATTTGGAATTTACATAGTAAAGTAACTTATCGTTTTCATCAAAGATTTTGTACTTATCGCCGATAGAAATAGCTTTTTGCTTTATATATAATTTTTTCAAAATTTCACCCTCCCTACTTTGAAGTTTACATTGATATATCAAAATTGCAAAGGGCTCTATTTTAAATTTATTTTGAAAGTATTTCTAGTTTTTCTTACTCATTTGCTTTTTGAGCATTGGAGACATTTGTTTTACTGTCTTTTTCATTTGCTCATAACCTTTTAAAACTTTGTTAACATCAGCGTTAGTAGTCCCTGACCCCCGCGCAATTCTCACCTTGCGAGAGTTTTTGATCAGTTCGGGATGCTTGCGTTCTTTTTTCGTCATCGAATTGATTATAACTTCCATCTTATCGGTCGCTCTTTGCCCGGAGTTTATTTGCTCCTTAGAAATTTTAGGCATACCAGGAAGCATTCCTATAATTTTCCCCAGCGGCCCCATTCTTTTAATTTGATGTATCATATCCAACATGTCATCCAATCCAAAATTGCCGGACATAATTTTTCTTGTTGTTTTCTCAGTTTTGTCTTTATCAATTTTTTCTTGAACGGTTTCAACTAGTGAGACCACATCTCCCATGCCTAAAATTCTATTAGCCATGCGGTCAGGGTGGAAGACCTCCAAGTCGGTAATCTTTTCGCCAACACCAGCAAATTTTATAGGGATTCCAGTCATTTTTTTGATGGAAAGTGCTGAACCACCTCTAGCATCAGAATCCAACTTCGACATAATTAAACCGGTCAACTTCAAGGAAGAGTTGAAAGCATTTGCTACATTTATAGCATCTTGACCGGACATAGCATCGACAAGTAAAAGAGTTTCTGTAAGAGGAACACCAGTCTCTATATCCTTTAATTCTTGCATTAACTCTTCATTTATTTGCAATCTACCAGCCGTATCTATAATAAGGACATCGTAATGTTCCTTCAGTGCCTTTTTATAAGCATCTTTAGCGATTTCCGGTGGTTTAGTACCACTTCGATCAACGTATATTTCACATTCGGTTTTTTCACCTAGTGCAATCAACTGATCGATAGCCGCAGGACGATAGATATCGCCAGCAGCAATCAAAACTTTTTTGTTTAGTTTGGTTCTAAATAAATAAGCCAACTTTGCAGCTGAGGTCGTCTTACCTGTACCTTGCAAACCAGCCATCATAATTACCGTAGGTTTATTTAACTCAAAATGAAGTTCTGAATCATCAGATCCTAGCAATTCAGTCAATTCATCATTGACAATTTTAACTATTGTTTGGCCAGGGGAAAGTTTGGTCAAAACCTTTTGACCGACAGCTTTTTCCTTTACGTCATTTACAAATTCTTTAACAACTTTATAATTAACATCAGCCTCTAATAGAGCAATCCTTATCTCCTTTAACATGGAATCCATATTGGATTCTGTCAACTTAGCCTGACCTTTAACTTTCTTTAAAATTCCTTGCAATTTATCGGACAAAGATTCAAATGCCATAATATAAATCCTTTCTCATTTTCTTCAATTTTTCTTTTAATTTAACAGTGTCATTTTCACTTAGAGCGCTCGCTAAATTTTCACTTTCTCTCTTTAAGTGTTTCAAAAAACCTATTTGTTCTTCCAACTTATCAAGTTCTTTTTCTCCATTGTGAATAGACATAAAGATAGCGTTTCTCGAAACGCCTCTCTTTTCTGCAATTTCCGATAGCGATAGATCATTTGAATAGTAATCAACCAAATCTTGGCGAGCTTTATTGCTCAACCTTTTTCCATAGATGATAATCAAAGAATTATAGTGATTCTTTTTTTCTATTTGTTCCATTGTTTTGTTCCATTGTTAATTTGCAATCAAAGCGAACAATATGGATCCACCAACAAAAACTATCAATCCAATGGCAAACATTTTGTGAAACGCTTGATACTTATAAAAATGTAACCTATCTCCTGGAAGATAAATCAGCGAAAAAACAAATGCTGCAACTATATCCACAATTAAATAAATTAAATAAGGATTAGATATCCAGGATGACAAAATAATCTCGAGCACAATCTCGACCAAAAGAACGATAAGCAATGGCCACAATCCTCTTCTATACATTTTTTTCATCTCCTATCAGCAAACCGTAAAGATAGCTATCTAAATCAAATTCTTTCAAATCATCCATAGCTTCACCTAAACCAATAAATCTAACCGGTATTCCAAGCTGATCACGAATTGCTAGAATGATACCCCCTTTGGATGTCCCATCCATCTTGGTGATAACTATACCCGTTAGAGGGGTTGCCTGTTTGAACTTTTTGGCTTGAATAACACCATTTTGTCCAGTGTTAGCATCGACAATCAAGAAAGTTTCGTGAGGAGCGGTAGGTATCACTTTCCCCATAACCCTTCTCATCTTAGCCAATTCATCCATAAGATTGGTTTTTGTTTGCAATCTTCCGGCCGTATCTACAATAACCAAATCATAATTTTCAGATTTAGCTTTATACAATCCATCATAGCACAAACTCGCTGGATCTGAATTAGGTTTGCCCGTTAAAATATCAACGCCAATTCTATCGGCCCAAATTTTCAATTGTTCAACAGCTCCGGCTCTAAATGTATCGCCGGCAACTAAAAGAGTTTTCTTTCCTTGATTCTTATATTTATTGGCGAGTTTAGCTATCGTTGTAGTCTTTCCAGCACCATTAACACCAACAACCAAGAGAACAGTCGGTCCTTCATCCACAAAGCGAATATCTGCCGATATATTATTTCCAACCGACTCATACCCTTGAAACATAATTTCCACGAGCAATTCATTGATCTTTTTAGGATCGGTGATATTGTTTATCTTCGCTTCTTTTCGCGCTCTATCAATTATATCTAATGCAAGAGTAACTCCAACATCCGCTTCAATTAAAATTTCTTCGAGTTGGGAGAAATACTCTTCGTTTACACTGTGAAAAACTGAAGTTAAAGATTTCAATCGGCTCATAAACCCGACATTGGATTTTTTTAATCCTTTAACATACGCTTCTTTGTTGGCGAGTATTTTTTTATTTTCGTCAACATCGCTTGATTTTTTCTCCTTAATTTCCTCTTTGTTTTGATCGTTCTTTTCCTCAACGGAAAACTTTTTCTTCAAATAATTAAATAAACCCATAATTAAACTACTCTCTTTTCAATCGCGTTTTTCGCAGCATTTTGCTCAGCTTTCTTTTTTGAAGATCCAACGCCAACTCCAAGAACAATATTGTTGCATTTTACCTCAACTTTAAATTCTTTTTCCTGAGGCGTTCCATTCTCTTCGACGATGGAGTACGAAATATCTCCGCTCGTATTCGATTGAAGTATTTCCTGTAACCGAGACTTGTAATCAAATACCTCGTATTCCTCATAGTGTTCAATCGCATCAGAAAAAAAGGATTTGACTAAAGTTTTTGTCTTTTCAAAATTATCGTGGTTATCTAAATAATACGCTCCGATAAATGCTTCAAAGCAGTCTTCCAAAAGTTTAGGATTCATCTCACCCAACTTTTCTTCTCCCTTGGATACTCTTATATATCGCTCAAAATTCATTCTCTTTGAGAAAGAAGCTAAAGTTACTCCGCGCACTAAAGAGGCTCGGCACTTTGAAAGCTCTCCCGAACGCATGTTAGGAAAGCGATAATACAATAGATCAGCAATTATCAAATCCAGAACTGCATCTCCGACAAATTCCAGTCTATCGTAATCAACTTTACATGTGGATTTATTCTCGTTGCGATAGGAAGCGTGAGTAAAAGCCGCCTCATAAAGCATGTCGTTCTTCGCTTGAATATTTAATTCTTTCAATAATATGTGGAAATCTTCACTAGGCATTTTCTTTTTTGAATTCCTTTCGAATATCATTTACAAAATTGCTCTCGACCATTCTATATCCTAAATCGATTGCGTGAAAGAAAGCTTCGGAATTAGAACTTCCGTGTGCTTTAACAACAACTCCATTAACACCAATGAAGATGGCTCCTCCGATTTTCCTATAATCTAAGGATTTTTTCATTTCAACAAATCCTTTTTTGGCAAACAGGTATCCAAGTTTAGATAAGAAATTACGCTTAAATGCTTTTTTTAACATTGCATTCATCAAAGCTGCTGTTCCTTCGGTTGCCTTCAGGAAAATATTTCCAGGGAAGCCTGATGTAACAACGACATCTTTATTTCCATCAAGGGCATCTCGAGCCTCGCAGTTTCCCATGAAATTCAAGTCTTTTTCTTCTTCAAGCAATTTGTAAGCTTGTTTTATTTCGTCTGTCCCTTTTCCTTCTTCAGCTCCGTTAGACAATAGATAAACGGCGGGCTTTTTAACTTTCAATAAATCTTTGGCATATAGAGTTCCAAGTTTGGCAAATCCAACCAACTCAGTCGGGGAATTCTCATTGGATGCTCCTATATCGAGGATTACAACTTGCTTATCTTTTTTTGCGGTGATAAATGGAGCGCAAAATCCCGCTCTTTCCACTCCTTCTATATTCTTCAACAGCAGTGTTGCTGCAGTGATCAAACCACCGCTAGAGCCGGCGCTGACGATGCCATCTGCTTCTCCATCCTTGACAGCTTTGCACGCTTTCATCAAAGAAGATTCTTTCATTCTCAAAAGTTGAAGAGAGCCTATTTCCATTGGAACCACTTGTTTGCAATCGATGATTTTAACTCTATCGATTCCTTCAAGACTTGTTAATTTTTCTTTTTGACCGAAGCAAAGTAAACTTACATCTTTCTTTGCTTTGACATATTCCACAACTGATTTTGACAACTCTTCCGGGCCCAAATCCGAGCCCATCATATCCAGCGCTAACTTAATCATAATTTCACCTCGTTTGTAATACTTAGTAGGACTTTTTATATATATTTACTATATCATTAATTGACAGTTCAGCAAAACTTCCTTCAAATTGAGTTCTTTCGTAAACTTGTTCAGCCATCTCTTTAAATTTATCGTCTTTAACATTCATTTCTCTCAAGTGTTTGGGCAAACCTAAAGATGCGAAAAAGTCTTCCAAAGCATCTATTCCCTTGTTAGCAACAGTTAAATCATTTCCGCTATCTGTGATATCGAAAACATTTCTAGCAAAAGAGGCGAATCTAGGTGCGTTCTTTTCGTTTAATACATATCTAAAATATTTCGGAGTAATGCAGGCTAAACCCGCACCGTGAGTTATGTCGTAAAAACCCGACACCGGATGTTCAATAGGATGGACAACCCAAGGATAGCTGTGACCGGATGAAAGCAAACCGTTCAAAGCCAACGATGAAGCCCACATTAAGTTCGATCTCGCTTGATAGTCATTTGGCTTTTCAACAGCTATTGGTCCAAATTTTATGCATGTTTTTAATAAAGCTTCAGCAAGTCGGTCTTGCACAAAACTACCTTCGACATCTCCAAAATATTGCTCCATAATGTGAGACATTATATCTGCCGTTCCTGCTGCAGTTTGCCACTTGCTGACACTGTAGGTAAATGTCGGATCTAGGAAACTCACGCGCGGTTGCATGAAAGGAGAGGCGTAATCAAACTTTTCATTGGTCTCTTCATTTGTAATAACGGCACCACTATTCATCTCGGACCCTGTCGCTGCAAGAGTCAAAACGGTAAATAAAGGGAGTCCATCTTTCGCTGAATCTTTTCCTTCCAAAAAAATCCATGGGTCTTTGTCAGTCTTGGCTCCGACAACAATCATCTTGGCGCAGTCAATAACAGAACCTCCACCTAAAGCAATTACTGCTCCAACACTATTTTTCTTACAAATTTCTACACCTTTTCTCACCGATGAAATACGAGGATTAGGCTTTACTCCAGATAGTTCTAAAACATCAATTCCATATTCCTCTAATGACATCTTTGCTTGATCGTAGGAGCCGTTCAATTTACACGACTTTCCACCGTAAACTAAAAGGACAGTACGCGTAATCTTTCCGACCTCCATGCCTAAGTCTCTCACGACGCCTTTGCCAAACCTTATGCGGGTTGGATTGTTAAAAATAAAATTTTGCATTTTTTCCTCCTTAAAAGACAAAATTGCCTTCTCTAAAAACAGGAATAATTATTCCATCTTTGGTAACTCCATCAATGGTTAAATCGCTAGTACCAATCATGAAGTCACAGTGCATCTTCGAGGTGTTACCACCGAGTTCATTCAGCTCTTCATCAGAATATTTGCTTTCATCTTTTAAATTTTCTCGGTAACTTGCACCAAGAGCTAGGTGACAAGAAGCATTCTCGTCAAATAACGTCGATTGATATATTAAGTTTTGATTTGAAATGGGCGAATTGTAAGGAACTAACGCTGCCTCTCCTAAAAATGAGGAGTTGGCATCAAAGTTAATAATTTCATTCAACTTTTCCTTACCCACTTCGGCATCAAAATTGACAACTTTTCCATCTTTGAATTCAAGCCAAAAATTTTCAATCATAACCCCGTCGAAACTCAAAGGACGCGAAGAAAAAACTTTTCCGTTAACCCTTTCGCGATGGGGCATGGTGAATATCTCTTCAGTAGGAATGTTAGGTACGAAGTAATTTTGGTTGTATCCTTGAATTCCGCGAGCGGAACCCCAAATGTGATTTTTCACCAACCCTACTGTTAAATTTGTTCCAAGTCCATTCTTGTAGCGCAATTCAGTGAATTGATATTCATTCATTTTCTTGGCGTGAGAATCAAGTTGGTCGATGTGTTTCTTCCAATTCTCAACGGCATCTTCTTCTTCATTGACATAGCAGGCTTCATATATCTTTTCCCAAAGTGTTTGCAAAGCTTGTGTTGGTGACAAATTTGGAAAGAGTCTCTTGGCCCAAGCCTTGGTTGGAACAGCGGCTATGCACCAAGCCAGTTCATTGTTGTGATAAGGCTTTTTTGTATGGTAAAGCAAATTGACTAAAGCCTTGTTATAAGCGGCATATTTTTCTCTATTTACTGATTTAAACAGTTGAGGATCATCTCCTTCCAAAATAATTTTCGCGTAATTTTTCTCGGTTCTCTCCTCTTCTCTACTGACAATCCAATCAGGAATTTTCGTTAGTTTAGTCACTGAACTGTGCATGATTTTTTGCTTTTGACACACCGAGTCATTCCAATCGATGGATACACTTTTTACCTTACAGTTATATAGCGCCAATGACAAATACCTAACAAATTGGTAGGCCTCAACTGGTGCTTTGATAACAACGTTTTGCTTTGAGTTGGCATTTATTCCCAACTGTGCAATCAACGCTGCGTATTTTTTCATTAGTTTAACTTTTTTCATATTATTCTTTCTCCAATTACATTATAAATAAATAACTGATACTATTGTATTAAACATCGCGAATAAAACAAGGAAAAACGGCTTCTTTTTGAATATGTTGGCTTTTTAATAAACATTAGAAGCATCCTGTTTATAAATTAATAGCTAGAATAGTCAAAAGCTTATACAATTTGTTTGGAAGGTGTATTATATATAATAAAAATAATGCGTTATTATATAATATATTGAAAGAGGAGAAAACTATGGGTGTTATTGATTATTATTACAGTTGTCCTACAAAGATATATGTCATAGACAAAGGAATAGAAAGAGCTGGAAAAATCATTAGAGAAAATGGATTTAAAAGAATTTTCTTGATATACGGCGGTCAGTCTCTAAAGAAATCGGGAAATTACGATCTCTTGATCAAATCTTTAAAAGATGAAGGAATCGAATATATTGAACAAGGGGGAGTTCTTGCCAATCCGGACATTTCCTTCGTCAAGGAAAATCTCGAAAGAGTAAGGGAATACAAGCCAGATTTGATCTTTGCGGTCGGCGGCGGTTCTGTTATCGACACTGCTAAGAATTTTTGCAAAGCTTATTACTATGATGGAAATCCTCTCGATTTCAATATGAAAAAAGCTGTTCCAACCAAATCTCTTCCTCTTGGAGTTATACTAACTCTCTCTGCTGCGGGAAGTGAAATGTCGAACAGTTGTGTCATGTCCGATAGAACTATCAACTTTAAAGGTGGATTTGGCTCAGACCTAAATCGCCCTACATTTTCAATACTCGATCCTAAGTTGACATATTCAGTCAGTTCTTTCCAAACAAGTTGCGGACTTGTTGATATCATTTCTCATTCTTTCGAAAGATATTTTAGTCCGTCTAATAAGTATGAATTGGCTGATTACTTAGCCTTGAGCATAATTAAGGAATGTGTTGAAATATCTCCCGTTCTCTTGAATAGTCCAAAAGATTACGAGGCGAGAAGAACTATGATGCTTACATCGACAGTATCACACAACGGTTGGACTTCATTTGGAAAAGGTTACCGTATGCCTTGTCACGCAGTTGAACACAAGATATCGGGAAAATATCCAAATATCGCTCACGGATTAGGTTTGCGCTTTTTGCTAGCGGAGTTTATGGAAGTTAACAAGGAAGAACTATCCGAGAAAATTGTAAAATTAGGAAACTTTTGCTTTAATTTGAATTCAACTAGTCCAGATAAAACAATTGAAAGTTTTAGAAAATATTTAGATAGTCTCGCTCTTCCAAAAACGATGGAAGAAGTAGGAATCGACCCCAAGGAAAAAATTGAATTCATTAAACAATTAAAGTTGAAATAATATATGATATAATTAAGTAAATTTGAAAGAAGGGTTTTATGGATAATAAAAATAAAAAATCAGCCGATACTTCTAACGAACAAAAATTAGGTGTAGAAGAACAGCTCGACCGACAATCTAAGGCACTGCGAAATAGAAAAAATCACGGTCCAAAGAAAAAATATCTCGATATCAGTTTCTCTTGGCCTATGTTAATTCTCATTGGATTAGCTACCTATGGTATTTCTTTTGCTATGGGAAAATCAGCCAATGTTAACACTGCGAGCATTTTATGGTTTATCGTTATCAGTTATCTCTTAGCCATCTTTGTTTACAATTTAGGAAAAGTAATATTCGGTTTAATCGCTGGATATAAGGTATCTTTGATTGAAATATTGGGATTCCAGTTTAACTTTGCCGGCAAGAAGTTTAAATTTCGCTTTACAATCAAAAATCTATTTGAACTTCACTTAAAACTGGTTCCAAAAAACGTGGATGCTAAAGCAACGTTTATGCTCTTTGGCGGAACTGTGTTTTATGCTTTTGTCACAATAATATTAATTATAGTCGCACAATTTCTGACGCAAACTGATTCTATTTTGTACATATACTACGGATGTGCTATGGGTGCACTTGTCGTAGTCTACGAAATGCTTCCAGTTAAACTAGATGTGTTTAACGATATGTACTACATCATTCTCATCAATCAGGAAAATGGAAAAGAACTCTTCAACAAATTGCTCATGGCTCAATCCCAGGAGAGAGCAGGTGAATTTGTTGATGATTTTGAACTCGAATCTGTGGAAAATTCAAGACTCAAACCTGAATCTTTACTCTATAAGATGAGAAAAGAAGTTCTCGCTAAAAAATATAAAGAAGCGATGAAAACATTTGAAAAAATTGATTACTATTCACTATATTTGAGCGATCAAACAATAGTTGAAGCTCTGTATGAACTAATGTACACATATTTAGATCAAGGCTTCTCAAAAGATGCTGAAAAATTAATATTACTTCTCGAGAAAAAGGTGAAAAACAGCGCTGATTTATTCACGACTCCCTACACCGCGCGGACAGAAATCTTAATGGCAGGTTTAGTGGATAACTCTCTCGACCAAGTGTTGGTAAAAAGAAACGCTTTTATCAAACAATGCCTATACTTTGGACCGACTGAATGCGTGAAAAAAAATATTGAACTTGCGAGACGAGGAATATCAAAAATAAAAATGGCTCACCCTAATTGGAAGGTCTATAACTTACCTGACAACATTTTCGAAAATAAAGAAGATCAAGACGACGAAGATTAATTGAATTATAAAAGAATAACTGCATTGTGTCAGTTATTCTTTTTATATACAAAGTTATATACAAAAAAAGTTCCAAGAAATTCTTGGAACAAATAAATCAAATAAATGGCGGAGCAGAAGAGATTCGAACTCTTGCAGGGTTGCCCCTCTGCTGGTTTTCAAGACCAGTCCCTTCAGCCAGGCTTGGGTACTGCTCCATGGTATTTGATTAAAAAAAGGGACAAAATTCTTTGGCCCCACTCTGATGTAATGGTGGGCGGTACAGGGCTCGAACCTGTGACCTTCTGCACGTCAAGCAGATGCTCTCCCAACTGAGCTAACCGCCCATCTTTAATGATTTTACATATCAGCAGTATAATTGTCAACAAGTTACAAAAAAATAAAGAAGAAATTTGTAAATTTCTCACATTTTTTCACTTTTTTGAAAAACATCACATTGTTTTTAAAATCGAGCAGTTCAGGGACTTTTAAACATTAAGTCTCACCTTCCATACTGCAGAGTATATTTGAAAAATAATTTTTTCGATAGTTCTATTCAATTATAAATGTTAAACTAATAAAGGCACATCCCTAAAAAACTTAAATACATAAAACTAAGAGGGGGGTTTTATATGAAAACAAAGTTTATTTTTGTCACGGGTGGAGTTGTATCATCTTTGGGTAAAGGCATATCGGCTTCTTG
>Ga0055584_100003509_pt1 | contig 15475 bp, 16 predicted proteins | sample OSDHelmetaG_FD_58716 | JGI IMG/M metagenome (GOLD analysis project Ga0055584, IMG submission 58716) | Pelagic marine sediment microbial communities from the LTER site Helgoland, North Sea, for post-phytoplankton bloom and carbon turnover... | ecosystem: Environmental > Aquatic > Marine >... | reverse complement strand
TTCGAACCCCCGACCCTCTGGTCCCAAACCAGATGCGCTACCAAACTGCGCTATTCACCGTTTTGCATTGCTCCTGAGAGCGAGATGCATAATACTCACCTAGAAATATCATGCAAGCTTTTTTTGGATTTTTTGTTGCGTTTGATTAAAGAATCATCGAATAGATTAAATATTTCCTATTTAGTACAAAATTTGTATAATATCTCCCTTTTTTAATTTATTAATTGGATACTATGTAATGATTGATTTTGATGACATCAATGACAGCACTCTTTTTTTTGCTGAAGTCAAAGGGGTAAAACCACTACAACAAAATCATATCATCCCCACTAAACCCAAAAGAAAGAAACCCACAGAAGCACAGCTCGCACGTCAACAGGCAGCCCTACAAAACACCGAACCACAAAGTCGATATCTTACCCTAGACAATGCCCCAATGTTAGATGCGAATGCAACACTTCATTTTAGACGTAACGGAATACAAGATAGTGTCTACAAAAAATTACGTTTAGGCAAATATCCCATTCAAGCACACTTAGATCTCCATAACTTCACTCTAGATCAAGCACGCAATGAAGTGTTACGTTTTATAGGTAAATGTCTCAAATTAGAAATACGCTCGGTTATTATTATTCATGGAAAAGGGGAATACCAAAAAACGCCTGCATTGATAAAAAGTTATTTAGTAGCTTGGCTTAAAGAAATGAATGAAGTATTGTGTTTTCATTCAGCACAACCCTATCATGGGGGAACAGGTGCAGTTTATGTATTATTAAAAAATAAAAACCTTTTTGAACATAAGCCAAAAAGGTTTTAAGCTAAAAATAGCGCAAATTACACATTAAAACGGAAATGCATTACATCACCATCTTTTACTATATAATCTTTTCCTTCTAATCGCCATTTTCCTGCTTCTTTCGCACCTAATTCACCTTGGTATTGAATAAAATCATCATAACCAACCACTTCAGCACGAATAAATCCTTTCTCAAAATCAGTATGAATTTTACCTGCAGCTTGTGGTGCTGTAGATCCTTGTTCAAAGGTCCAAGCACGAACTTCTTGAACACCAGCGGTAAAATATGTTTGTAATGCTAATAATTCATACCCAACACGAATAACTCGATTAAGACCTGGTTCTGTTAAGCCCATCTCTTCTAAAAAGACAGCGGCTTCTTCTTCATCAAGCTCAGCAATTTCACCTTCCATTTCAGCGCAGATAGCCACGACTTTAGCACCTTCTGTTGCTGCAATTTCACGCACTTTATCTAAATAAGGATTATTTTCGAAACCATCTTCATTTACGTTAGCAATATACATTGTTGGTTTCAATGTTAGAAAATTAAGATAAGACACTGCATCTAATTCTTCATCAGACAAATTTAACGAACGCAACATCTGCCCTTCTTCAAGCAAAGGCAACATTTTTTCAAAAATAGCCACTTCAAGTTTAGCTTCGCTATCACCACCTTTAGCTCGCTTTGTTTGACGTTGCATTGCTCGTTCACAGGTGTCTAGATCGGCAAGGGCTAGTTCTGTATTAATAACTTCAATATCATCAGCAGGATCAACTTTACCGGCAACATGTACAATATTGTCATTTTCAAAACAGCGTACAACGTGACCAATAGCATCTGTTTCTCGAATATTTGCTAAGAATTTATTACCTAAACCTTCCCCTTTAGATGCACCAGCAACTAAACCGGCAATATCAACAAACTCCATGGTTGTTGGAAGAATACGTTTTGGATTAACAATTTTAGCCAATGCGTCTAATCGAGGATCGGGCACAGGCACGACACCTGTATTTGGTTCGATTGTACAAAACGGAAAATTTGCCGCTTCAATACCCGCTTTAGTTAATGCATTGAAAAGCGTTGATTTACCTACATTTGGTAAACCAACAATACCACACTTAAACCCCATGTTTTAAACCCTTATTCTGCTTTAAATGAGTGGAGACGATTTTGAGCTATAGCTAAACCATCTTTATACCAAATATCAATACAACGAATAGCTTCATCCGTCGCAGCTTTAATATTTTCAAATTCTTTTTTTGGTGCTTTGGTTAACACATAACCTGCTACCTTGTTCTTATCACCAGGATGATCAATCCCGATCCTCAATCGATAGAAATTGCGGTTATTCCCCATCTTTTCCATAATATCGCGTAATCCATTATGCCCACCATGACCACCACCTTTTTTTATTTTGGCAACACCTGTAGGTAAATCTAATTCATCATGCGCCACTAAAATTTCTTCAACTTTAATACGGTAAAAATTAGCTAAAGCAGCCACAGCCTGACCTGATGAATTCATAAAAGTGGTAGGGATCAATAAACGTACATCTTGTCCATCAATCATAAAACGCCCTGTTAAGCCAAAATATTTGGCTTCTTGACGCAAGGAGACATTATTTCTATTTGCCAACTCAGTAACAAAATCTGCCCCTGTATTATGGCGAGTATTCTCATATTGACTACCCGGATTACCTAAACCTACAATCAGTTTTATATCATTCACGGCTTTTCTCGATTAGAAATTTAAAAACCGTAGAATTATCCGTTTTTTGAGCAAAATTGCAAGTTATGCCCGGATTTATTCTCTTTTCTATTTATTTTCTTCCTTTTCTTCTGCACAAAATATTTGATGCATTGCCTTTAATAATGCTTTCACTTTTTCATCAGTCAAAGAATAATATACTTGATGGGCTTCTTTACGCGCCATAACAATATTTTGCTCCCTTAGTACGGCTAAATGCTGAGAAAAAGCAGATTGACTGAGCGTTGTTCTTTTTTGTAACTCACCTACTGCCATTTCACCTAAAGATAATTGACATAAAACCATTAAACGCTCTGGATGCGCCATTTTTTTCAATAACGAAGATAATATTTCGGCTTTATTCCCCATAGAATAAATATCAATATCAGTATTTTCTTTATTAGATTCATTCATCGTTTTCATTACCCCATTTTATTTTTAGCCAATATACCTTTTCTCCCTATCTGTGTAAAACTGTGTAAACTTAAGTATTAGACTTTTCTAATACTTAAGTTTACACTTAGGCATAATTAATTTTAATTCTTATTATTTGGAGTCCATATATATGCCTAAAATTCTTATTGTAGGTGGTGTCGCAGGCGGCGCATCTGTAGCAGCAAGAGCTCGACGTTTAAGCGAAGAAGCTGAAATTATCCTGTTTGAACGCGATCCTTTTATTTCATTTGCTAATTGTGGCCTTCCCTACCACATTAGCGGTGAAATCACTGACCGTGAAAAGCTATTGGTACAGACACCCGAAAGTTTCCATGCTCGTTTTAATATTGATGTGCGTATCAATAATGAAGTTATGGCTATCAATCGACAAGAAAAAAACATCAATGTTCGTAATCTATTAACTCAAGATGAATATACTGAATCTTATGATTATCTAGTACTTAGCCCTGGTGCCCAAGCGGTTACTCCAAAGATAAAAGGCATAGAAAACCCACTCACCCACACCTTACGTAATATCCCTGATATGGATAATATTTTAAGAATTATCCAAACCAATAAACCACAGCATGCGACAGTCGTTGGTGGAGGATTCATTGGTCTTGAAGTCATGGAGGCACTAAAACATCTAAACATTAATACCACTTTAATTGAATTTGCTCCTCAAGTCATGACTTCTGTTGATCCAGAAATGGCTGGCTTTGCGCATGCCCAGATCCAACAAAAAGGCATTGATTTACGCTTAGGTGTTGGTGTAACACAAGTAGACTACCATGCAGACAAAGAAAACTTAACCCTATCTTTAACTAATAGGCAAAAATTAACCACGGATCTGTTAATTATGGCTGTTGGTGTACGCCCTAATACACAATTGGCTAAAAACGCAGGACTTACTATAGGAGCCTTAGGTGGCATCAGTGTGAATGACCAACTACAAACCAATGATCCCTACATATATGCTATTGGCGATGTTATTGAGGACGAAGATTTTTTAACAAAACAGCCTAACTTTGTTCCCCTTGCAGGTCCAGCTAATCGTCAAGGTCGTATAGCGGCAAATAATATATTTGGTGCCAAAGAATCTTATCGCGGAACACAAGGCACAGCCATTTGTAAAATTTTTGATCTGGCACTGGGATCTGTAGGTAAAAATGAAAAATGGTTAAAAGATAATCAAGTTAATTATGAAAAAGTTTATGTGCATGCCACGCATCATGCGAACTATTACCCTAATGCACAAATGATAGATTTAAAATTATTATTTGATGCTAAAACGGGGCAAATTCTAGGTGCCCAAGCTGTGGGCAAGCAAGGTGTCGACAAACGCATTGATGTTCTTGCTGTTGCGCAAAGAGCCGGAATGACAGTACAAGATTTAGAACACTTAGAATTAAGTTATGCGCCACCTTTTGGTAGTGCTAAGGATATCATCAATCAAGCTGGTTTTATCGCCACAAATCTATTAAAAAATGATGCAAAAGCCATACATTTTGATGAAATTGATCATTTACAAGATAACCAACTTCTTTTAGATGTGAGAACACTGGAGGAACGAAAACAATGTGGGTATATAAAAAATAGCATCAATATACCTCTTAATGAGCTACGCAACAGAATACATGAATTACCTATTGATAAAGAAATAGTGATTTATTGCCAAGTGGGATTACGTGGCTATGTTGCTTATAGACAACTAGTAAACAATGGATATAGCGCCCTCAATTTAATAGGAGGATATCGCACCTATTTATTTGCCCGCCAATAAAAAAAGCCCCTGGCATTAAATGGTTAACAATGTCAGGGGCTTTTTTTTATTTAATATTATAATGCGGCTAATGCTGCATCATAATCAGGTTCATGAGAAACTTCATCGACAAGTTGAGTATATTTCACTACACCATTTGCATCAATAACAACAACAGAACGTGCTAATAAACCAGTTAAAACACCAGTTTTAAAGGTCACACCATAATCTTGACCAAAAGTAGAACGGAAACATGATGCTGTTTTCACACTTTGAATCCCTTCTGCACCACAAAAACGATCTAATGCGAAAGGAAGATCAGCTGAAATACATAATACATTTACACCTTCTTTAGCCGCTGCTTTTTTATTAAAAGTACGAACGGATGTTGCACAAGTTGGCGTATCAATAGATGGAAAAATATTAAGAATAACAGTTTTACCTTTATATTCATCTAAAGTGACATCACTTAGATCTGCCGCTGTTACACAAAAAGCCTTCGCTTTTTCGCCTACTGCAGGAAGTTCACCGACAGTTGTTAATTTATTTTCACCTAATGTTACTGTTGCCATAATTTTCTCCTAAATATTCAATGTTTGATCTAAATCAATATAACTATATCACTAAATAAAAAAAATACACCTATATTTCATCTTTTCCCCTTGAGATATTAAACTTTAATTTACATAATGAGTCTTATCTATTCCAGCTTATTCTTAACTTTTGATTAAATTTAAGGGAAGTTATGCCTTATTTACGCTCTCTTGTATGCTTATTATGCATTTGTACTTCAATATCAACGCGAGCAGATATTGATTACAATGCGACAACCACAAAATACCGTCCTAATGAAGAAATACAATTACCCAATATAGGTACGATAGCATCTAGTGCACTTCCTATAAATAAAGAAATCAAATTAGGTCAAGTCTATATGGGGCTACTAGAAAATCACCGACCTATTATCCATGATCCCCTACTCAATTATTATATTAATAACCTTGGTCAATTATTGGTCTCTCATGCCGAAAATGTACATACCTCGTTTCATTTTTTTCTCATCAATAGCGACCAAATGAATGCTTTTGCTTTTTTTGGTGGCTATGTTGCTCTGTATACTAAATTAATTCTAACAACTGATTCAGAAAATGAACTGGCTTCAGTCCTAGCCCATGAGATCTCTCATGTTACCCAAAGACATATTGCACGCCAAATTGCACAACAAAAAAAAGAAACACCTTTGACTATTGCTGCATTACTAGGTTCAGTCCTTGTTGCTAGTGCTACAGGCACACCAGTAGTAGGTGCCGCCGCTTTTAGTTCCACAGCAGCCCTTTCCTTACAAAGCCAGATTAATTTCACGCGCGCTAATGAAATTGAAGCTGATCGTATTGGAATGCAGACACTAGAAAGAGCTGGATTTAACATTTCAGGTATGGTCAATTTTATGCAAAAATTATTAGATAGATATCGCTATTCTACTCACTTGCCACCGCTATTATTAACTCATCCTCTCCCTGCATCCCGAGTGACAGAAGCTCAAACTCGTTTACAACAATATACTATCTATAAAAGAACTTCTTCTCTCGATTATTACTTAGCTAAGGCCAGAATTAAAACTCGTTATACCTCGGGTTCCACGACAACCAAGCTAAAAGAATTACATCATCAATATCAAAGCACTAAAAATAGCCCTTTATTAAGACAAGCTAATGCTTATGCCTTAGCGCTTATCTATTTAGAAGAGAAAAACCTTGTAAAAGCACATCAATATTTAGATCCTTTATTAGGTAAAGCGCCTTTAAATCTCTTTTATTTAGACACTCAAACCGATCTATTACTGGCTGAAAATAAAATATCTCTTGCCATCAAAAAGTTACGACACGCTCTTAACCTTAGCGTTGATAATCCCATATTAGAAACGAATCTTGCACAAGCTTATTTATCCAATAAACAATATAAGCAAGCCCTTTTAACTTTAGAAAAATTAACCTATAGAAATCCCCAAGATATGGTTGCATGGCAATTACTGGAAAGAACTGGTGCTAAAATGCAAGATCCGGTTCTCAAACTAAAAGGACGGGCTGAACAACAAGTATTAAAAGGACAATGGGATAATGCCTTAAATAATTATGTTAAGGCTTCCCAACTCGCCCCACTAGGTAGTAATACACAGGAAATGATTGACGCCAGAATAGACCAAATACGCAAAGAAAAATTAGTCATAGAAACGCTACTACATAACTAATCATCACTACAAATAACAAGTATAAAAAAAGCTAACACAAAATGTGTTAGCTTCTTCATCATTTCATCAATTAAATTGAGAAATTTATTCAGCAAACATAGCAGAAATAGATTCTTCGTTACTAATACGACGAATAGCTTCTGCAAGAATACCTGATAATGAAAGTTGAGAAACTCGACCTGTTGCTTTCATTGATTCTGAAAGTGGAACAGAATCGGTAACAATCACTTCATCAATTTTTGAATTTTTAATATTTTCAGATGCTACACCAGAAAATACCGCATGAGTTGCATAAGCAAAGACACGTTTTGCACCACGTTCTTTTAATGCAGCGGCAGCTTTACATAAAGTACCACCAGTATCGATCATATCATCAACAATGATGCAATCACGATCTTTGACTTCACCAATAAGATTCATTACTTTTGCTACATTAGCACGAGGACGACGCTTATCAATAATAGCAATATCCGTATTTAATAATTTGGCAATAGCACGAGCGCGAACAACGCCGCCCATATCAGGAGAAACAACAACAGGATCATCAAAATGTTTTGAGATCATATCTTCAAGAATAACCGGTGTACCGAAGATATTATCCACAGGAACATCAAAAAAACCTTGAATTTGCTCAGCATGAAGATCAACTGTTAAAACACGATCGACACCGACACCAGAAAGGAAATCGGCAACAACACGAGCAGTAATAGGCACACGAGCTGAACGCACACGGCGATCTTGGCGAGCATAACCAAAATAAGGAATAACCGCTGTAATACGACCAGCAGAAGCACGGCGTAATGCATCAACCATGATAATTAATTCCATCAGATTATCATTAGTTGGCGCACAGGTAGATTGGATAATGAATACATCACTACCACGAACATTTTCATTGATTTGTACACAAATTTCTCCATCAGAGAAACGTGCGACAGTCGCATCGCCAAGGGAAATATATAAACGATCAGCGATTTTTTGGGCTAATTCTGGTGTTGCGTTACCAGCAAACAGCTTCATATCAGGCACAGTGGGGGACCTCAAGGTTGCATATCAATAAATTGGTGACTTATTGTTCAAAAGCGCCTGCTTCAATGGGGATTGATTCAGACCTTTTGCTACAAATCCAGTCAAATCTTTTGTCTTATTTTGTAAACCTTTATTCGAAAGTAAAAGCTTGCATACAGAATCTGCTTCTTCTCGTGTATCAAATTCAGAAAATACACAAGCGCCAGTTCCTGTTAATCTCGACGGGGCATATTCTACCAACCATGAAAGCACCTTATCAACCTCTGAATGCAAAGATCTCACTATTTTTTCGCAATCGTTTTCGTAAGGAGCCTGTAAAAGCGCATGAACACTACGTTTAGGCGTGTTTCTGGTTAAATCAGGATGAGTGAAAATATCTTTCGTTGATACACTAATTTTAGGTTTTACCACTAAATACCACTTTTCTTGAGGCATAACAGGCTGTAATTTCTCGCCAACACCTTCGGCAAAAGCGGAAAAACCACGCACAAAAACAGGGACATCAGCACCTAATTGCTTACCTATTTGAGCTAATTTATCTTCACTAAGGCCTATATTCCATAGCTGATTTAATGCCACCAGCACTGTAGCTGCATTAGAAGATCCACCACCTAATCCACCTCCCATAGGTAAAATTTTATACAGATGTATATGTGCGCCTAAGCTAATATGATAATTATCTTGTAATAATTTAGCCGCTTTATAAATGAGATTATCTTGCATGGGAACACCAGAAATATCTGGGGTAATCACAATTGAACCCTTCTCCGTAACTTCAATATCTAACCTATCTGCATAATCTAAAAATTGAAACAACGTTTGTAATTCATGATAACCATCTTTTCTGCGACCATTAACATACAAAAATAAATTTAATTTAGCCGGGCTTGGCCATGATGTGATATGCCCCATTATAACTCCCAGGTATTAATCATAATTTTAATTTTGGTCTTATTATTCATTTGTTGTAACAAAATATCCTTAGGTAGTACCATTTTATCTGTATTTTGATAACGAGAATATCGTGCTGTCCATTGCTGATCTTTATTTAATGTTTGCACACGATGAAAAGCATCTAATTGATAGTTATCAGCGCCTGTTGGCAAACCTTTTATCCAGTCTTTGATTTGATCTACAGGCACCACAAGTCCTGTTAATTGATAAATAAGATCTTCAGCTGAATGGCCATAATGTGTTTTGCCTTTATCATCGACAAGAAAAGCACCTTGGGCATTGACGGTCAACTGTAAAATATTTCCACCTAAAAAAGTGGATAGCCTCAATACATAACCTTGACTATTTTGTTTCCAATGAAAGTTCAATGAAACTCTATTTTTATGACTAATATAACCTAATTTCCCCGCAGCATTAAAGGTGGTTAATTGTTGTAATGATGCGCTATATACAGACCAATCTTCTACTTTGTTTAGTTGCTGTGGCACAGTAGTACAACCCCACAACATCACTAAGCTCAAAAAATACAGTATTTTATTCTTATGTGTCCCCACTCATTTCCCCTTGTTCGTTATTATTTATTCAGCCAACTTCTCATTTGCCATTAAATAAAGTAAAATGTATCAATTCATTTTAAACGAGAGTAAAACGAAAATCTAAAATTTATGAGTATTATCGTCTTTGGCATCAATCACCATACCGCCAGTATCACACAACGAGAAAAATTTGTTTTTACTCCAGATTCACTTCCCGTTGCCTTAAATGCACTACACGCATTCAATAATATTGAATCTGTGGTCATTTTATCTACATGTAATCGTAGTGAAGTTTATTGTGAACTTGCAGCAGGTGGCATGGGTAACCTCACACGATGGTTATCTAACTTTTATCATGTTGATATGCAAGACTATCAACAAAATACCTATTATTACCAAGATATGGACGCTGTTGAACATCTGATGAGGGTTGCGTCAGGACTCGATTCTCAAGTAATTGGCGAGCCACAAATTTTAGGTCAAGTCAAACAAGCCTATCAATATGCAAAACAAGAACATTGTATCCATGGTATATTAGAAAAACTTTTTCAACAAAGTTTTCATGTGGCGAAACAAGTTCGGAGTCAAACGGCTATTGGTAAACATCCAGTATCTATTGCCTTTGCCTCTTGTCTTCTTGCTAGAGATCTGTTTAACGCACTAGAAAATCTCAATGTTTTACTTATTGGCGCTGGTGAAACCATCAGTCTCATAGCCCAACATTTGTGTCATCCACATCATCAACCAAAGCACTTATTGATCGCCAACCGAACACAACCTAAAGCGCAAGTATTAGCCGATCAGTATTCTGGAAAAACATTAGCATTAGAGCAAATCCCAGACTCTTTATCTCAAATTGATATTATTATTTCATCTACTTCTAGTCCTGATTTATTGGTGCACTATGATGACATGCAAAAAGCACGCACTCAAAAAACAGCTCAACCATTGCTTGTTATTGATCTGGCCGTACCTAGAGATATAGATCCACAAATAGCGCAATTACCCAATGTTCACCTGTATAGTATTGATGATTTGCAATCTATTATTGAAAAAAATCAAGAACAACGTAAACTTGCAGCCATTCAAGCACAAGATATTGTATTGCAACATGCTCAAGAATTTATGAAATGGCGCTATTCACTCCAAGCGGTTGATAGCATCAAAACATATAGGAATAAAGCTTCAGCTTATAAAGAAGAACAAGTTGATCGCAGCTTGCACGCATTAGAATTAGGGGAAGATCCTAAAATTGTAATCCAAAATCTAGCCAATAAATTAACAAAAAAACTTATCCATGCGCCTACACATGCACTTCAAGAAGCAGGTAAAGAACAAAATACTGAGCAACTTGAAATTATTAGCAAAATATTAGGCCTTTAATTAGAAGAAAGAAGATTTATGAAACCCTCTATTCTGACAAAACTAGAAACTCTTGCTGAACGTTATGAAGAAGTCCAATTTCTTTTAGGTGACCCTAATGTCATTAACGATCAAAATCGCTTCCGAGCTCTTTCACAAGAATATTCTCAACTAGAAGAAGTGACCAATTGTTATAAATCCTATCTGCAGGCTCAAGAGGATCTTGATACTGCTACTGAAATGATGGCAGACAATGATCCTGATATGAAAGAAATGGCTCAAGAAGAGTTTAAAGAAGCTAAAGCGACTATTGAACAATTAAACAAAGATTTACAACTCTTACTTCTACCTAAAGATCCTGATGATGAACGCAATTGTTTCATTGAAATTCGTGCAGGTGCCGGAGGAGATGAAGCGGGTATTTTTGCAGGCGATCTCTTCCGTATGTATAGCCGTTATGCTGAAAGCAAAGGCTGGAGTGTAGAGGTTATCAATGCTAGTTCAGCGGAACATGGTGGTTATAAAGAAATGATCGCTAAAATCACTGGGAAAGGGGCCTACGGTATCTTAAAATTTGAATCGGGCGGTCATCGCGTACAACGAGTACCTGAAACTGAATCTCAAGGGCGAGTTCATACTTCTGCTTGCACTGTGGCTATCATGCCAGAAGTACCTGAAGCGGAAATTCCTGATATTAACCCATCTGATTTACGTATAGATACTTTCCGTGCATCAGGTGCTGGTGGTCAACATATCAATAAAACAGATTCTGCAATACGTATTACTCACTTACCTACAGGTACTGTTGTGGAATGCCAAGACGAACGCTCACAACACAAAAATAAAGCTCGAGCAATGTCCGTTCTTGCAGCGCGATTACGCAAAGCTGAAGAAGAAAAGCGTCATGAAGCAGAAGCCAGTACCCGACGCAACCTTTTAGGTACAGGAGATCGTTCCGATCGCATCCGCACATATAATTATCCTCAAGGACGGGTATCTGATCATCGTATTAATCTCACTATTTATCGTCTCAATGAAGTTATGGAAGGCGATCTTGATGGATTAATACAACCCGTATTACAAGAATATCAAGCCGATCAATTGGCAGCCCTTTCTGAATAATAATGACTGAATCATACTTTTGAGTAACCGATGACAAGAATAGATAAGATCATCACCGCGGCAACCAATAGGTTGTCGCAAGCAGGATTTGACAGCGCAAAGATAGATGTTTTTGCGCTGTTATGCTTTGTGTTAGGTAAAACTACCAGCTATCTTTACACCTGGCCAGACAAACAGCTCTCTTCCTCTCAGTTAAACCAATTTCACCAACTATTAGCACGTCGCCTACAGGGTGAACCTATTGCCTATCTAACAGGAGAACGTGAGTTTTGGTCTCTTCCATTAAAGGTCTCCCCCGCCACTTTAATTCCAAGACCAGATACTGAATGTTTAGTAGAAATTGCACTGGAAAAAATACGCCATAAAAAGGCGCCTTCTATCTTAGATTTAGGGACAGGAACGGGAGCCATAGCCTTGGCTTTAGCTAGTGAATTACCTCAAGCTAACATTATAGGCATAGATTTGAATGAAGAAGCGACGCAACTAGCCAAAACCAACGCACAAAACCTCTCTTTGAATCAATGTCAATTTTTGACCGGTAACTGGTTTGCACCTTTAACAAATGAGAAATTTGATTTAATTGTCAGTAATCCGCCCTACATAGATAAAGAAGATCCTCATTTAGATCAAGGTGATGTACGCTTTGAACCTTTAACGGCCCTTGTTGCTCCCCATCAAGGCTTAGCGGATATTGAACACATTGTGCTATCTGCACGCTCATTTTTACACAAACAAGCTTATCTTTTGATTGAACATGGATATAATCAAAAAAATGCGGTGCAACATATTTTCCACCACCACCACTACACCGGCATTGCCACATATAAAGATTATGGCAATAATGACAGAGTCACATTAGGACAGTATTAAATGACTTCTTACCACCCACTTCAATTTATGAATCTTTTTTTTCTTTTTATCTGTAGTTTAAGCTTGATATTACGCTTTTTTCTTGCCATAAAACGCCCTACAGATCTCGCTAAATTATGGGCAAAAAAAATCCCTTTTTATTTTGACGCCATGCTCATCCTCTCTATATTGGTTAATTTATGGAGTGTTGGCTTTTTTCCTTTAACAGGAAATACACTCAAACTGATGTATGCATTAGGTGATGCTTTTATTTATATGGTACTTTCTTATCTTACCCTCTACTATTCAAAAAATATTGTCTTTAAATCACTTCTGTTTCTAGGTGCTTTAGGATATTTAATTATGGCTTCTAGCATTATCAAAGTTATTCAACTATAACTGATATTGACATCCTCTCCGCCCTCGCTTCGCGCCCACGTTGTGGGAAAGGACGGAGATTCCTTGCTTAATTGAAAAGCAAAGGTGTGCTCGAAAGCACAGGTTCCTGCTTCACGGGAGCGGCCAATGCCGCGCCTTCATCGGCCAACACGGCATGCCCTGCCGCTTCAATATTGTGTGATGCGTTATCGTCTGCATTTTGCTTATGGCCACAGCTCTGACAATGGAAAGTAGCTTGTGTCTGGTGATTCTCATTGTGGCGGTAGCCACAATGAGAGCAGGTTTGACTCGTGTCCGGTGCCGAGACTAGCAAAACTTCGCCATTTTTCCATGCTTGCTTGTATTTATAAAAATCAATGAGCATCGACCAACCCAGGTCGAGTATCGACTTATTCAGTCCGGATTTTTGCTTCACCTTTTTAGCAAGCTTTCTTTGTAGCTTGGCAAGCTTACCTTGCGCATTGCGAAGATTATCCAGACCGGACACGTAGTGGCCACTGGAGAGTGTTGCCAGGCGTTTTACACCCAGGTCGACGCCCACCATTGAAGTTGACTGGTGAGGACGTTCTGGGCGCGTGTATTCAGTTTGAAATGAAATATGCCAGTGGCCACCGTGATAACTCACGGTTGTGTTTTTAATTTTGCCAATAATGTCACGGGATTGACGGAATTTAAACCATCCCAGCTTTGGCAAAAACACGCGATTACTTTCGACCTTTACTCCGGCAGGATAACGAAAACTATTACGACAGGCGTGTTTGCGTTTCACTCTTGGCATACGCTTTTTCGGTTGCTTTTTGTTGAAAGCATCCTTGTAGGCATGCGCCAGATCTTTAAGCGTTTGCTGCAAGCGCGTCAGTGCGAAGGAACGCCAGCTCTTTTTTGAGCATGGTGAGCTTATTGTCCATGGTTTCGTAAGACTCAACGAAGTGGCCGCGTGCACGGCGATTTTCCTGATAGCGTAGAAAGGCGTTCCAGACAAACCGGTTACACCCAGCTTGTTTCCAGAAAGCATCTTTCATACTACTATCGACATCAAGCCGATACTTGAAACCACGTTGAATCTTCATTGGACTTAATATAGTATGTTTTAATTGGTTAGCAAAGTGTCTTTTTGGATTTTTCACCACATTCCCGACTTAGAAGAACGGGGTTTTGTGAAAAATTTTGATAAAATTTGTATATAGGATCAACAATGAATCAAAAAACAGTAAAAATCGGTGATATTGATGTTGCCAACGATAAACCTTTCGTTCTATTCGGTGGGATGAATGTATTAGAATCTCGCGATCTTGCCATGCAAATATGTGAACATTACGTCAAAGTCACAGATAAACTGAATATTCCCTATGTATTCAAGGCTTCTTTTGATAAAGCTAACCGCTCTTCTGTGCATTCCTATCGTGGTCCTGGGCTTGAAAAAGGGCTAGCTATACTTCAAGACATCAAAAAAAACTTTGGGGTAAAGATTATTACTGATGTCCATGAACCCTATCAGGCGCAACCAGTTGCAGAAGTGGCAGATGTCATTCAATTACCCGCCTTTTTGGCACGACAAACCGATTTAGTGGCCGCTATGGCTAAAACTGGTGCCGTGATCAATGTTAAAAAACCTCAATTTATGAGTCCATCTCAAATGTACAACATTGTGGAAAAATTTGCCGAATGTCATAACGAGCAAATTTTGCTGTGCGAAAGAGGAAGTTGCTTAGGCTATGATAATCTCGTCGTGGATATGTTAGGTTTTGGTGTCATGAAGGAAACGACTCAAGGTAACCCTATTATTTTTGATGTCACTCACTCCCTACAATATAGAGATCCTTCAGGTCAAGCTTCGGGGGGGCGACGTAAACAAACTGTCGATTTAGCCCTATCTGCAATGTCAACTCAACTTGCCGGTTTATTTATGGAAGCACACCCAGATCCTAATCATGCACGTTGTGATGGTCCTTCTGCATTTCCTCTTGCACAACTTGAACCCTTTTTATCTCAGGTTAAACAGTTAGATATACTAGTAAAAAGCTTTAAAAAGATACAAATTGATTAAAGAATATGCGAAAAACAAAAAAAATCACTTTTTTTAAAAAAAAGTGTTGACGATTGGAACGTATATCAGCATAATGCGCTCCGCACTCAGGGACAATCACTTGTTTCCGAAAGTGTGCGAAAATAATGAATGGCTACATAGCTCAGCTGGTTAGAGCACATCACTCATAATGATGGGGTCACAGGTTCA
>Ga0055584_100003508_pt1 | contig 15478 bp, 5 predicted proteins | sample OSDHelmetaG_FD_58716 | JGI IMG/M metagenome (GOLD analysis project Ga0055584, IMG submission 58716) | Pelagic marine sediment microbial communities from the LTER site Helgoland, North Sea, for post-phytoplankton bloom and carbon turnover... | ecosystem: Environmental > Aquatic > Marine >... | reverse complement strand
CGATTCCCAATGAACTTTTCGTGGTTTCACTCTACTCCAAGTCTATCGTTGGTCGATCCTGCACCAAGCAATATAATCGATATCTTTGTTATCACTGATGGGTATTATAGAGATTATAAGGCATATATCAACAATGTCATTAGTTATGCACCAGAAAAGCCGACTAGTTATACACTATCACGTACATTCAAATCTCTATTGAAGAGTAAAATGATATCAGATACTGTTGTAATGCATTCTGGTGATCTTCGCGTATTATTTGGAAGTAAGGCAGCACCAGCAGACAGAGCAAAGATTAAAATAATTCTATCTGCACAAAATACTGCCTCCGAGAATGATATCAAGAATAAAGTAAAGAACGTCGTGATCAGCTTCTTCGATCCATCAAATTGGAATTTTGGTGAAACATTTTATTTTAGTGAACTATCCGCAGCGATCCATGCAGAACTAAATGCGAGTATCCAATCGGTCGTATTGGTTCCTGAAAACACTGGCACACAGTTTGGTGATATGTATCAAGTAACTGCACGTGAAAATGAAATTTTCGTACCTCAGATAACAACATCAAATATTGAGATAGTAACAAATCTAAACGCAGAAATATTAAATCAGTAATATGAAAAATATTCCGGCAACTTTATGCCGGAATACCACGTTTTCTTGAACAAAACAGGATACATAAATACATCTATCATAACTGTTTAATGGGATGTCCGTGGCTAATAACTCAGATTATAAGAAAGTAAGAACAAGAATAGATCAACTGCTTCCGGCTCCTTATCAGTCAGAGACAAATACAACTCTGATGGAGAACACGGTCAATCGCTTTCTTACGAAGAAAGACACTGTTTATGTCGATGGTTATATTGGCAAAAAGAATACTGCTGCCATTCAATCACGTCAGATAATCGAAGATAGTATTATCGCACAGGCTAATCAACTACAGCCTATCGTAACTGCAACACTAGGCACGGAGAAGCGTTATTTGGCATGGACTGACATTATCAACGAACTGGAAGAACAGGGCGTGGATATGGAGAAATTTTCCGAATGGGGTGTCAGTGATCAGTATAATTGGGTTCCGCCAATCGATATCGATAAGCTATTGCATTTTGGTGACTACTTCTGGGTAGATGATAATTCATCCTCCGCTTCCGAATATATAACAATTCGTAGTTTCTTAAACGAAGCTAAGACAAAACAACGCGCACAAGCAAATAGAATTGCTCGATACGGTTCCACATTTCCTATCGTGGGTCTACATAAATCTGCCCCGGACCAAGTATTCATCATAAAGAATATCGATGCGACAAGTAATTATTTTAGTGTCGCGGGGGATGTTACAGGTATAGTATCTGTTGGCGATTATATAACCATCAGAAACACCGTACATAACAATACTCAAGTGCAAGTAGTTGCACCAGCTCCTTCTGTTATTTCTGGTGGCAAAACTCGAATTAATGTTGCTTCATTCACACAGAATGAAGTTCTGATCGGCCAAGCAGTTTATTCGCAATATGATGGTATTGAAATTGCAGATGACTATACTTTGCTATTCGAATCTGGGTTTGACACACATGTTGCAAATTCATCAAACACTGAGTTGAATGGTGCCGCTATTACAGTAACTTCATCCAACTTTGAAAACGATAAAACGTTAATTTATATTGACACACCATTTACAAATTCTACTCCCGTAGGTGATCTGTCACTTGATGAGCAACTTGTAATACTTGATGCACAAGTAACACTAGAGTCTGATAGCAGCACTGCAACGTTTGCTCCTACGTCAGAGCGCCAGTGGTCGGATGTTAATAAATGGGTCCATCGCGCCGACGTTGAGAATTTCGCAGCAGCACGACAAGCAAATTATCCTATTATAGAGTTTGCAAGAGGCTTGCAGCTAAACGAATATATCGAAATAACACACTCTTGGAAATACCGCTCTGGATCAACTGGAACATTTACGGCCACCACCAATTCACCAACGCTAATTGAATTGATCAAACTTACTGCAAGTTCATTTGCGAATTCAGATACCACTATTGTATTTGACAAGCATCATGGTGATATTACAAATATTTTTGTTCCCGGATATAAATTCAAAGATGAGAACGGTGTAGTATCAACAACAGTATCATCTTCCTTTCGTTTAGACAGTGGTGAATGGAACACTGTTGTTAATGTAGCCGATCCGGTCGTAACCACATCACCAACACAATTTTTCCAACCTACGGTTACCGTATCGGGTGATGTATGGCGAGGATATGATAAGCATTGGTCGTACAGTGGCATCGCTGACGAAGCTCCGGGTGCAAGTCCACCAAGGAACTTTCTCGCCGACATAGCCGCATCTGCGCCAATTACAACAACAGACACCAATTACAATACGCGCAAGAGTGCGTATGCACAAGAATTTGAAATAAAAGCAACTGGTGTTTCTAATACTACAATACTATTCACTGACAGTGATTTGCGTGATAAGGTTATCTACGCATCTGGAGATTTGCGCGTATACCTAAATGGTGAAAGAATGTATGGTGGATACACTGAAATTCTCGATTCCGCCACTAACGAATTTGTTGCGGGTATTGAACTTGATTCCATTGGCATTGTATCTGAGAATGATAAAATTCTTATCGAAGTATCAGCACCAGCATTATCGGATCATGGTTTCACCAACATCAGAGTTCGTACAGAAACAGACGATGTTACATTCAGTCAATTATCAACTCCACATGAGTTAGTATCTCTTGTTGGTTATAGAAAATCTGAGCAAATCAAAACTGAGAGAAACCAATATCCACAGTTTAGCTTGTTTAACATAGATGGTTCCGGCGCACCGGCAGCAGCACCAATATTCGAATATAAATTGGATCGATCACAGTCAGTGTCTACTGAACTCGGTATGCGCGTGGCATATGATTCTAGTACGCTGAGTTATACATTCACTCAATCACTTATTAAGGGTGACGATGGGTTGTATGCATATGCCATAGCACCACAGACAACATATTGGGTAAGTAAGGCCGAACAAAAAGTTTACAAGAGTATTGATCGTATATGGCACGACCGTTTCCCGCAAGGGAATCAGTTGATTCCAGCAGAATATTCAAATTTACAATCATCTACTATCACTGGTAGTATTTGGTTTGATACCAATACCGATACTCTATATGAATATGATGGTACTACTAACGTAGAAATTACTGATGTTGTCATAGTGGATGCTAACCCATCACTTAACAGTATTTGGAAAAAATCGACGAATCAATATGTCCCACAAAAGAAGGACTGGAATGCTCGCACCGAAGAAGAATATAATGCCGAGAAGGAAAGTTATATTACTACTCAGGCGGCAACGATTGCGTTTAACAATCCATCGTTCACCGACACAGAAGTTAATAATATTGCAACTACACAGTGGTTCACTAAAGAATCAAACAAACTTTCGCCAACAGGAGAATGGATTGGTGACTGGACGATTCCTGACTACATGTACTATAACCCTCAGAATGTGAATAAGGCCGACGTGACCACACGCGAATTGGTCGGACACTTAGAGTCGATTATCAATTCACAGCCTCGTATTCCGGGATATACCGGCGATTTACGTTCACAGTTTCATGTATTTGACCAAGAAGATATTGACTTTGGTGCTGGTGGCAAAATCAGACAATACAATAATAATTTTTCTACTTTCATATCATCTGTACTTGCAGATAATATCATTGTCCCAGATTTATTTGAATTTGCTCAAAACCAATATCAAATCACATTAGACAATGCACGTGACATCGCAAGATCATTACTACCAACAACACTGACATCTAAGCCAGAACAGCGAGATATTCAAGAAATGTTGATATCTGCAACTGTGTCAAAGCGTTCGGAAAATAATAATCTTGAATTCATTTATGGTGACACTACATCATATGATCATACTACCGGAGTTGGAGTACGCAATTGGATTGCATCACTTCCTAATTTCGGAATTACTGCTCCTGTTATGCCATCGATTGCAATTGATACCTCCCTTAATCTATATGAGTTGGTACACCACGACGGACACCGAGCAAATTATACGATGTTGCAATCAGAGATCGACGCAGTAGTTGATTCCGTGATTGCATACTATTCTACGTCTACTGACTATGGTATTGTTGACGCAAATTCACCACCAAAATCATTCAATGATTTATACATCGCAGCATCTGGCAATGTTGCCAATTTAACTCATGGTTATTATTGGGTCGATTCACAGTCTCGAAAAGTCTATGTATCGTACATTGATTTTATTCAAGGTGCCGACATCGCAGTCCCAAGTACTATAGAAGATACGTATTGGATGAATACTGCGTCAACTACTACTTATGATGATGGTTTGTATTATTCTGATGGGGCTACATGGACTCCGATCCCATTATCTATTGATTACGCAAAATATGATATGTATGATGGCAGCACTATTGAAACATCAAAGGTTTCGTTGTGGAAAGAAGTTGATATTAATGAAATGGTTTTGCGCACATTACTTGATATCGAACAGCGATTATATGAAGTGTCTGCTAACATTAACCAGAATGATTTTACGGTATCTTCAAATTTGGAAGAGTTTTTCTTAAAATATACAAAAGCATCTGACGAACCTCTACCATTTGTTAATACAGACTTTTCTATAATTGATCCATTTAGTTGGAATTATCGAAACACAGTGTTTGGTAATAGATTCATAATAGAAACCATTGATATTCAAAACAACTCATTCACAATTAATGGTGCATATGCCGCTGTATTCCCTGTGGGTAACACGTTCCGAATTAAAAATTCTGGCGAGAACGATGGTACATGGACAGTAGCAATACCTTCGGTAGAAGATACATTGACACAAACAACTACAATCACTGTTGTAGAGCCAATTACATCGATTAGTAACGGTCTTATGTATGATGGGACACCACCTAGTGTATCATCTAATACTGGTGCGGAAAGTGCATCATATTGGAAGGCATTATATTCACAGTTATATGGAACTCCCTACCCGAACCTAGAACCGTGGAAACTTCAAGGATATGCTGGTAAGCCTGCATGGTGGGATGCGGAATACATGAACGACGATCCGACTGTGTATGGCGCAAGGAAGTGGAAGCAATTGGCAGGTGCTGGCATGTGGTCACAAATCATTAATGGTATTGTACCATCCGGTAAAATATTACCAAATGGTTTTGCATCAACCGGGACTCCGGGCGAAGTAACACAATATGATTATGTTAGTGTCAACGTTGGTGATACGACCGTATCGGCAGATACCATCACTTTCTATGCACCAGATGATTTATATCCTCCATATTTCAATCACGTTGATGCAGGAACTACATCACCAAATAGGAGTTTGTTTAGTAATTTCAACTCCGAGATATTGGGTGCAACAGACAACTACGTGTTTGGCGAAAATTTCAAACTTGAATATGAGTGGAGAGAGTCTTCGCAGTTTCTATACGACAGTGCAGTACAATCATACATCGAATCACCAATCCTATTCGTATCTAAGACGTTTGGACATGATACCACTACTATCGGTGACCTTATTGTAGATCGTAGAACAGAGACCGTGCCATCGTACAAAAGTACGATATTTCATGGTGAGTTGAATGGTTCCGATATTGAGAAGTTCAATGGTATCAATCAATGGTATATAAATTACAACCGCTACACTAATGTAGATACTAACCTTTCAAATTTTGTACAGTTGTGGACAACTTGGACCGCACCACTATCATACCGCTTCAATACGTTCATTGATGTGCGCACACTTGATATTGATAATACACAGGTCGCAGTAGAACCTAATATTGATTATACAGTATACATTAAGAAGACAAACGGTGTTAAGAGTTTTTCAATTACAGGTCTATCTACCACGTTACTTGAGATACCGCCAAAGGTGATCAACTACGATAATTCCCATTTGTGGAAAATCCAGATATCGAATAATTCGGTACGAACAAATTCCATCGAATATTATGGTGTTCGTAATTATCCATTCTACGCTGATCTTGATACGAACACTATGAAAATTTATACGTACAAGGTAGTGTCTACAAATGAAATACGTAAAACTGTTGAACTTGATGGTGATATGACTGATGTATTTTCAACTGGAAATATTGCAAAATTCTCAACTACCGATGAATTCACGGTACTTGCATCAATCTATAGTGATGACAGTAATACAACTACATTATATTTTAATGATGATGTTGCAAATATTAGTGTCGGAGATGTAGTTAGTGTTGATATAACGACTCTACCGTGGGAAACTGGCGACAGCGTTTGGTTTACTACAGAACGTAAACTACCTGCACCATTGTATGGTGATACTGCCCCAATTGGACCTATTCAGTATTTTATAATCAAATTGTCTGATACTGAATTTCGTGTCGCTGAAACACAGCGCAACGCCATTGCGGGATTGCCAGTCGTGCTTGCAAATAGTGGTACGTCAATACATTATGTAGGACAGATACAGAACTCATTTATTGTTGGTGAGGGTGTCAATACTTCAGCATATTGGAGACATTATGTACTGGATACTCGCGTAACAAAGACAATGAACCTTCCCGGAACTGTCAATGGTGTACAACAGTATATTAACGTTATCGATGGCTATGTTGAGAAGTTGACTGAATCTGGTTTTAATTTTACAGACAACACACATGGTTGGCAGTCACAGATTGAGCACTTTATTGATTATAGTTTTTCTGTAAGAGCGAAGATTCGAAATCGTACTGTGGGTAATAGATTTTCTGTGACACCAAGTAAGAAGGCAGGAAGTTGGTCATGGACTGATGGATTTACTACATCTCCGGTGCCAGCAGGTTACCCAGTTAATGTCGTCGCAAATTCTGGTGGTTTACCAGCACCATTCTTGCCAAAAATGCCATATTACATTATTACAAATAGTGATGGTACTTTTAATCTAGCGGTGAGTGCAACAAAGGCGGCAGCAGGAATTGCAATCAATTTGTTAGATAATGGTTCCGCGCATGATATTGAACTATATGCAGCAGTAGATAATGTTACTCGATATCCTAAGATCGAAGTCAACATGTTTAAAGACAGACTATCATTCCGCCCACCATATGGCGTTGTGTCTGATGTAATCGATGGACCATTTTCTGATATCAATGTTGCGAATTCTATTCGTGATCAATATGGCGATCCCATGTTACTGAGCGACTTCGTTATCAATCGTCAGGATGCCCAGACGGACGTTTTCCTAACATCTATTAAGCGACTCGACGAGACCACCGTTCCAGATAATATAAATGACCTTGGCAGTGAAGGATATCATTATATCAGTGGTGCGACGTTCTATATTGATACGTATGAACATGTTGTTGAATTTACTGATTATACAAATGATGGAAATCTGATTTATGATGGTTTCGTAGGATTGAACCTCAACCGATTTAATATTAATTTTAATAGACCAAGTGAAACATCACTTCGTCCGAATATCGGCGGAAGCACAATTATAAGTGAAGATAAGAATCTGTCAACGATGGATAATATCGAACGCATGACCGACGATCTACGTACAGCATATGGTGCAGTAGCAAACAACGAAAGTAATCGCTACTCTCCATACGCAAGAAAGACCCTTGGATATGATGATAACTCTACCGAAGGTTATCTAACAAGCCTAAACATCAATGAAAACTCACAGTTTCTATTTTGGCAAGGACTTGTGCAGGTCAAAGGTTCAACGCGATCAATTGATTCATTTATCAACTCTAAGAAATTTATTGATGCACAAATCGATGAATTTTGGGCATATCAGGTCGCAGACTTTGGATCAGTAGAGGATAAAGAATATCCACAAATGTATATCAATTCATCTGATATTGTAAACAATACTGCAAAGTTTGAGTTTATCGAAGCACAGGAAACTGCTAAGCCGGGACTTGATGGTTCTGGGTACGACGTGGGTGGGTATGATATATTGACCGGCGCACTACAAACCACAATAGGATCGTTCAATGCGATTGCAGTGAACGACAGTGTTCGTTGGTATAGACAACCAGACCAGTCTGCAACACTTGACAATAATGGACTCGTAATGCACTTCGAAAGTCGTGCAAATAATATGATGGAATTGAACATTGCAGATTATGTATCTGATGCAAAACCAACAATTGTGCATAATTTCGGATCAGATGCTATCGAAGTTGTTGTTGAATTTCCAGAACGTGGTGTTGATGCATACCATGCTAGATCGACCCCCGGCACCGGATTTGGTTTTGATGTTGGCGGCAACGAAGTTACACTACAACATGATTTTATACCGTTTGTAGATCAAATATCAGTATTTAAAAATGGTGTCGCAATGGAATCACCGACCGATTATGCAGGCGTAAACCAAACAAACGCAACTATCGCAACGTCGAATAAAATCAGGTTCACATCACCGCTAACAGCAACTGATACTATTGAAGTGTCATATGGTTCTGCAACACTGGATTCGTCGATTCACTATACAATAATCAACTCTAACATCGTAAAGTTTAATAGTAACCAATTATTCCAACTCGCAGAGAAGATAACAATATGGGGATTGTATTCAAACTTCGAAGCACATAACGCAACGAAGTTGATCGATGTTGTTGATGATAGTGTGGTCAGCACGATCAATCTATTTGATCCAGCGCGTGGCATGTATAATCAGCAGGTATTCAATGATGTTGATATCATATCTTCTATTCCACCTGCATTCTTTAATCGTACAGAGAAGCTAAAAGTACAAGACGACAGACCGGACGGTTATGTCACCAAGAAGGAATGGTCTGAGGCAGAAGTAGGAACGATCTGGGTAGATACTACATCATTGGCATATATTCCTTATTATGATGAATATATCTTTACGGATGTAGATGATCGACTGGACCATTGGGGCAAACAAACTGATTATTCAGAACTAAAGGTGTATGAATGGGTGGAATCGGATGTGCCACCAGAAGAATATGCCGAGTATGTCGAAGCAGAACAAGGCAATACCTCTATCCCGGAATTTCTACAAAAATCAGGAACTCCTAAGCGCACTACATTCCTTATAGAATATGGTCCAGCACCAGATTATACGGTTGGTTATAGAGAACTACATAACCATGTTGTTGAACTTTCAGCATTTCTTGACGGCAATCAAATTGGAACATCTGGTGACTATGAATTTACAATTCCTGCTGACTTCTTTACTCGTGATTATTTCAGTAGAGGAACGTACAAATTATATGTGAATGGAATTTTTAGATCATTGAGTGGATTGGACTCTGCGATACCAACAGTGACAGTTAGTGGTCTTACTGATGCGGACTATGTTCAATTGGTAATTGATTATAATGTTGATGAAACCTCACTCCAACAACTCGTTGAAGACTATGTTATTAGATTGACATACGAATATACAGAAGTAACATCATACACCAATCTTGGTGAAGAAGTTACTACGTATTATTTTTGGGTTGAGAATAAACTTACTCGGGCACTTAACAACTCAGTGTCTGCTAAAGAGATTCAAAACAAATGGACATCAGTTACATATCCATATTTGGTACTACAGCAACCAGAGCAGTCCGGTCGAGTCGATTCGCCAATAAGAGAAAATTTTGATGTTGATTATTCATTTACTATTGGTGATGAACATCTAGTTGATGATATTGAGTATCTTCAAATTGGACAAACACAGATCGATTATTCTACCGGTGTATACACAGGAACTGGATCATTTACGCCGGGAGAAGGATACCAACCCGGAGATATTATCACATTATCCAATGGTGCTGTTGTTGAAGTAATTACTAGTGATGGAACCAGTGCTGGTGAAGTAACTGATTTTGTTATATTATATAGTGGTACGACTCAACCGTTGGTGGGAGATGTTCTTGTGCAGCAAAGTGTTGTATCATCATCTGTGTCTGCATCTGGGTTTGAGTTGTTGCCCTCCACACACAATTTCGGTGGATTTATGCTACGACTCAGTTCTGCAATTGAATCATATGAAGATGATGCTACAGTAGCAACAAGCTCTCTCGATACATTCATACTTACAATCAATGACGATGTTGTGTATGAGAAGAGTGATGTTACAAAATCTGGCGAATATGTTTATATAAACAACAAACAATTGATTGTTGGTAGGACTGTGCAGCTAAATGATACTGTAAGAGTTCAATATGAGTCAAATCGCACAATTCGATCTGATGACTTACCACATCGATATACACAAGCAATTATACGTAACATTAGAAGTTATGTTAATGAAGATAATCGTTACACTATTCGATTTAGAAAAGATTTCACGCAAGACTCTGATGCAGAACTTGATAATAAGACTCTGCATCAAGAATGGAATCTATTCCGCGAACATCAGCAGAGTAAGATTGATCGATATCTGTGGGATAAGGTAACAGAGAGTATGGTCGGATATGAGTTAGACGATGAGACATCAATCGTACCAACAGTTGCCCGGCAGTTGTATGACGTACAATATGATGATGATACACGATTTGGTCTAGGTGATGGGCAAGCGTTTGTGTCAGGTACACAAGCACTTGCAACATTACAGTCCGATTTAAATGATGCTGACAATGAATTCAGAGGAATTGACGTTGCATCGTTCTTGGAGTTAAATACGTTTGATACGTCAGAGAATATAATCAATAGTATGGAAATTATATACACCACATTCCCTACTACTGACGTAAATAGAATATTCTTCTTATTTCTAAATGATGCATTGTCTGGAAAGCGGAAATATGCTAAACTACTTAAAACATCAATGATATCCGTATACGGTGTTAAGGTGTTGGACACACAGGAATTTTTTGATGAGTGATACTACTGATCCAATTGATGGTTTAATTCGATATGTAAATGAGATTAAGCCATTTCATTCAAAGATTATCGAAGTTCTTACTGAGTACGTATACGAAGAAGACCTTAATGTGACGATGGGTGAGCGGACATTACTTGATGAAGGTATTTCAGTTGGTCGGGTTCCGGTGGAAGATAATGAGAGTGATCAATACGGTGGCTCATTTGGTTCCGGCCCATATGATAGTGCAGAGTATTTTCCGGTTATCTCATATAACACTACGATAGATAAAGTGGTTGCTGGTCAACCGATCATACACGAGGGAGCGTTCACAACAGACCCTGCTATGAAGCGCGGGTATGACTATGACGATAAGTCAATTATCATACCCGATAATCAGACTGCAACGTACCGAACGGGCAGAAAGATTGTACTTGAACTGCATCGCCATAATGAAGATACTGGTGTTGAAACAATCATTGGATCACCGAAGAGTTTGGAGATTGACACATCAGAGTATGTTACTGTTGGTCAAACAAATGGTATTTTCGATACACCACATACAAAGATTACAGTTACTACTGATTTGATTGATACAACTACTGTGTCACCACCACTTGCAGCAAATGAGCATTTCAGTGCTAGAGTTTATTTGAAGCCAACTGCTGTTGTAGCTGTTGTGGATAGTGATTATAATGACCCTACGACAAACACTTCCAGAATTCGCTATACTACACCAATCGCACCATATTCACCCGGAACACAGGTTAACGCAACGTTCACACCAGCACCCGGACCTTCGACTATTGGTGACGGTAATATAACACAATACAGTAATTATATTATACTTGAAGATGATTCAACCGGATCATATCCATTTGGTGCAACCCTGATATTATCATTGAACGATGGAACACGATTCAATTACTCGGTATCAAGTTCATATTACGATCCATCATCTAATTGGACGTATGTTGAGTTGTTGCAGGAACTTGATACTACGGTTGATTATTTTAACGCACAGGTTGTTGAAGGATTCTTCGGACTTTCGGATCAGTATGTAATACCGACACTTAGTGAGGGAGCTATACCAGAAGGTCTGACACAAACGAATATTTCTGAATCAATAACATTCTCTTACCTAGATACCAGCACAAATGAACAGGTAATTGATTTTACGCAATTTTTGTTACGAGAAACAATTGCACCAGATAAATTGATAATTACTGGTGATGGTCGCGATCCAGAAGATTTCTTCCAAGTCGGCGATACGATCAATGTGGTAGAGCAACATACTACGTATCCTACTCTGTCACCCAACAACGGCAACCACATAGTTACCGCTATAAATACCATATCAACTGGATATGAGATCGAAGTTTCTTCCACAATCACCACAAATTCAGATACTGGATTTGTAGAAACCACTTAATCAAGAGATTATATATGAACGATAATGAAAGTACTAACAGCACCGAATCAAATGGTCCAGATGAAAAACTTGGAGTTAATGTAGTAGGTCACGTTGTAATCACCAATGACCTTGGTGAACAGCTACTAAGCAAACGCAACGCAATCCATCCTCGAAATATGGCTAGAATCATTGCCAGAGGGCTTGCAAACGAGTCGAACTCATATGTCTATAGGATAGCATTGGGTAACGGTGGAACGCTCACTGATGCCTCTCTCAACGTCACATTCAACACTCCTAATGATGGTGTTCCGCCAGATACAGTTGATTGGCGCTCACGGTTGTACAATGAGACATATTCAGAAATTGTAGATGATTCAAGTTCTGAACTAGGGACCGATCCGGGTTCATCAGATTCGTCTGGTACTAGAACCGGTGGTGGTGCCGTGCCGGGAAGTGAGCAAGGAACTGGTGTTATTAGTAACGATTTGGGGAATATCTCTGAGGTAGTAATTACATCAATTATAAACGCAAACGAACCGACCAATCAGGTTGGTGTTGGTGAGAATCAACCATCTGATGGTGCCTTTGTATTTGATGAACTTGGCCTGTATACTTCTGGTGCATCAGCATCTGATAGTGCAGCATATGTGAACATTGATGTTGGTAATAAAGATTCTACCGATGATACTGATTTGGTCGCTGGTACGGATTATGATTTCGCATACACTGTAAACGGTGCATCGACGGAAACTGTTGTGACTGTATCATTATCAGGCACTGGAAACGGAACAGGTGGGAAATTTACGTTTGGTGATTTAGTTGAAGCACTAAATGCGAACACTACACTATCGGGCGCATCCTTTAAGATTACAGATGCTACTACATTATATCCATCCACGACGGCAGCAGAGAAATTTGGATTCTTGCAATTGATAAATGATACATCAGGATCATCTTCCGAGATTACACTATCTAATGGTACGACAAACGACCTATTCACTGTATTGAATGGTACTATCCTAACTCCAGTGGCAGGACAGGATGCTGGTGTTGAAAATAATTCATCTGCACCGCAAACAGAAGGTGAACGTCTTCTAACGCATTTGATTTTTCAACCGATCTACAAGTCTTCTGAGCGTCAAATTACAATTACATACACTTTGACTGTATCGGTTGGTAGAACTACTTCTTGATCGAGTACTAAATCGTGCGCATGAAAAAGGGAGCATTTGCTCCCTTTTTGCATTTCTATATAATAGAATTTTACTTCTGTTCTGATTTAGCAATAAGTGCCTTTGCAGCAGCAAGTTCTTGTTCAGCACGAGTACTATCATCATGCGATTGCTTGATTGCAGCGTTCTGCGCAGCAATTGCCATTTGTTGGTTAACTGAGTAGCCAGCAGCGCCAGCTTTAGGAACAAACATTTTACCAGCAGGGGTAATTGCTTTTACTAGCTGTTGAAAGTATTCGAGCGCATTCATACCATTTTTTAGTGTGGTCTGACTCATTACGTCCCAAAGTGGAAGGTCTCTGATATATCGATGCTGAAGGATTTTTCCGATGCGTACACGATCAATATTATCAAGATCGGAAATTTTTAGGTAATAAGTATTCCCATATTGATCGGTACTGATAACTGCACATTCATGAGCAAGCCCATCATTGTCCAAGTCAATGCGATATACGTGTGGAATTTTTGTTTCTAGTTTTACTAATGACATGGTATGAATCTCCAATAAATGTGTGTTTGTGTTAACCATACAAATATTTATTGCATAAAAAAGAGGGCGATTTTGAGAGACTTAGTGTAAATATGTTTATGAATAAAGAGTCGAGAAAGTCTGGTCGCAAGCAGGCGCAAACAGAAGATATAGTAATTCCACAACGTCCAGATGACTATGACCGCACTGTTGGTGAGGTAATAACCGAATGGTCAAAGGGACTGGGGTTAATATTAGATTATCTAAAAGTTACCCGTAGAGCAGTGCTTGCTGTTTATGGGTGGTTCCTATACGAAACCTCACAGTGGTTCTTTGCACTTCCAGACCCAAGTACTCAACAAGTAACATATGTCACTGCTATATTGGGTCTTGCTGGGATTATATTTGGTTTCTATTCCAACAGTCCATCTGATTATATCAAACTGGATAAGGCAAAATCACGCCAATACGGTGGTAATAGAGGGAATCGTTACACCAGTGCAGACTCAGGATATGATGCCTCCACTGATGACGATGGTTTCTGGGATGACTCTGAGCGCTAAAGGCTCAACATTTCTATATACTGGTCCGAACCGTCCTTTACCTTTTCCAGACCGTGCTTGCCACAGTACTTGATAAATTTGAAGTATTCGAACTTTCCCGGATTCTCAATACCATCCATAACAGCTTTGATTATATCAATCTGAATGTGTTCTGGTTGATGTTCAAGGTCCATCAGTAATTGATTCTCTTTGTGAAGATCACCTACTCTGAATGTTTTCTTGGAAACTGGATGTTTCCACGTGTGGTTCATTAAATTCGTCCGTGCAAACTCATCAGTATAAGCTTCCACGATCTTATTCTTGCGCAAGCGTGGATATGCATTTTGTACATTATCCCCGCCTTTACCTTCACCACGAAAGCATTTTTCAAACATGAATAGATCGGCATCGAAGTTATAGTCTTCCAGCGTTCTTTCATCACCAGTTGCAGGATCGACAAGATATGTATTGTCGTATCTCAACAACTGCATGAAATCTTTATCCGCACTTACAACGATAGCTTCGTTCTCATCATCTTCCATTGTAATCAATTGCACAGCACCAGCGATTAGATCATCAGCTTCTAGGTTATGTCTTGCTAAAGCAATAATACTAGTATTCTCACGGATCAATTCCTCGAAATCAGCGACATGCTGTTTGAATAACTTATACCGCTCTTTTTGCGACTCTGTTTGATCCTTTCTTCGCTCGCCCTTATATACCAGACCACTGATGCATTCATCTGACTTAGTGTATTCGATACGCCATGATGGTCGATCAAATGCCATGATGATTTTATCCGGTCGATACTTCTTGTAATACTTGTTAAGAGTTACAAGCGCTGTCTGTGATGCCATTCCAGCAATAGTAATATCATCATCAGTATTGTATGCATAAAAGGTTTTATGTAGCATGTTACTTACATCAAATATTAAATATCGCATTATT
>Ga0055584_100003507_pt1 | contig 15478 bp, 15 predicted proteins | sample OSDHelmetaG_FD_58716 | JGI IMG/M metagenome (GOLD analysis project Ga0055584, IMG submission 58716) | Pelagic marine sediment microbial communities from the LTER site Helgoland, North Sea, for post-phytoplankton bloom and carbon turnover... | ecosystem: Environmental > Aquatic > Marine >... | reverse complement strand
CGGAAATGACTAGGTGGAAACGCCGGAAAACGAGGTTTTTGAGCGCAAAAACGAGGTTCGCGGCGCTTGGTATGTGGTGCGTAGACCGCGCAGCAGTTACCGCCTGCTCAGCGGTAGGCCGCAGGTTCGATTGCTGCACGGGGCGCAGTCTCCGCCTCACCGTTACCGCACGCAGAAGTACCGGTAGCGAACCCGCGGCAGAGTCTCACGCCAGTCCCGGCACACCACCAGGAAACGGCGAAGTACCTGTGATCACTTCGGGTGCTTCAGGGTGTGGTGTCGCTAGCCGTTGCCGGGAAGTACCGGAATTCCACTTTTCGTGCGGAATTTGAACCGTTTCGCTGGTCCGTGTCCGACAGAGTTCTTCGCCCTCACTTCGACGGTGTAAGCCGAACTGGGCTTGAGCCCCCGATCTCTGACCAGTTTGGTAAAGGTCGTGGAATACCGGTTGGTTCGGGACATTTTCAATTTCTTCGTCTGCTTGCCGTTCCAGGCCTGCCAGCTTTCGCCGCTCTTTTTGATCCGATACTGATACTTCGTGACCGGAGTGCCACCGTCATTCTTTGGTCGTTTCCAGGTCAGGGTGGCTCCATTTTGGATGAGGTCCACTCTCCGCAGTTTCCTCACCTTGCCAGGAGTGCCCAATGCGGGCGCAGGGGCAGTAACGGGGGAAGTAGTGGGAGCAGGCCCAGGTCCAGGTACAGGTGCAGGCACCGTGTCGGTTACCGGATCTGGGGTAGCGGGCTGGGCCGGCGTGAAGGGCGAACTTGGCGTGGAGGGTGAACTTGGCACGGAAGGTGCAGAGGTTCCCTGAGCGTTGGTAGCCGTCACCGTCACGGTGAAGCTGGTGCCATTGGTCAGACCGGTGATGGTGCACGAGTTGGTGGTACTGGTGCACGATGCTCCGCCTGGTGCGGCAGTTGCGGTGTAACTCGTAATAGGGGACCCGCCAGGAGACGCGGGTGCGGTCCAAGCGACAACTGCCGACCCATCGCCCGCAGCAACTGTGACGGACGTGGGAGGTCCTGGCGGGTCGGAGAGCAGTCGCGCCACGCGAGTCTCCTTACCGTCAATAGCGAGGGTGAAGAACCCACCGATGAGGTACTTACCATCGCTGAGGGCGGCGACCGAATACACATCCTGGCTGAGGGCGGGAGGACTGAAGCCAGTGTCACTACTTCCATCCGCGTTCAGGCGTGCGACTTTGTCGCAGCCACTGCAGCCAGCGTCATCGAAGTCACCACCGACGAGGTACTTGCCGTCATCGAGGGCGGCGACTGAATACACCCGCTCATCAAGGGCCGGTGGGGTGAAAGAGGTATCGATGGAGCCATCCGCGTTCACCCGCGCGACTTTGTCGCAGCCACTGCAGCCAGCGTCATTGAAGTCACCGCCGACAAGGTACTTACCGTCGCTGAGCAGTGCGATAGACGTCACTCTGGCGGAGAGATCTGGTGGAGTGAATCCGGCCGCAGGAGAACCGTTCGAGTCCACCAGTGCGAGCCGGAACCGCGGATTCGTGTTCGTGAATTCCCCGCCGATGAGATACCGATTGGCACTAACCTCCACGACTGCGGCGGCCCTTCCCGTTAACGATGTGGTGAAGGCGGAATCCAGATCGCCGTTCTCTTCCAATCTGACAACAACGTTGCGGCCTGAGCTACCAATATCTGTGAAGCGCCCGCCGATCAAATATTTGCCGCTAGCGAGCACTGCGGCTGAATAGACATCGTTGGTAAAGGCGGGAGGGGTGAAGCTGGTGTCGATGGCGCCGTTGGCGTTCAAGCGCACTAAGTGAGGGTATCCAGAAGTGCCGACATTCTCGAACTCGCCGCCGATCAAATACTGACCGTTCTTGAGAGCCACTACCGTCTTGATGGTGTCGTCGAAGTCTGGCGGATTGAAATTGTTGTCGAGACTGCCGTCGGCGTTCAACTTCGCCAGCCGACTCTGACCGCTGCCACCAGCATTGGTGAAGGCGCCGCCGATAACGTATCCGCCGTCATCCAATGAGGCCATTGAGTACACGCTGCCGTTGAGAGCAGGTGGGGTAAAGCCGGGATCCAGATCACCCGCAGCAGCAGCGGCCGATCCTGCGGTAGTTCCGGATAAGCCAGTGACAACCAGTACGGCCACGAAACAGGCGACTAGGCGCTTCATCGACTTCTCCGTGGTTGTTTGATGTCTAAACCTAACGACACCAATATCTGGCTAGGCCTCATCGTGAGGGATTCCCATCATTTCGCGCCATACGGGGGACGGGATCCAAAGAAGACTGAGCCTGGGCATTTGTATTTCCTGGGGGTTCAGGAATGGGTATTGCGTATGTGACAGCAACTGACAAATTGTCAACCCGCAGGTTCAACTCCTGCGCAGGACGCCCGCCAGGTCTGCTAACTCGTCGCTGACTGGCGTTGTGGGTCTATCCCTCGGTGATCTCTTCCGCGCGCGACCAGCCGTCAATCTGCCCGGCGTCGATGGCAGGAAACTCCATCGTTGTCTCGGTTACTGATTCGGTCTCCCGGCGAGATGACCCACGCTCGGAGACCGTTGCAAGGTCGTCGTCGAAGGCTGGTCTCATGTCTCAACTATGCGCCATAACCGAGCAAACCGCAGACGCCGCGCGGGGGAGTGGGCATGACAATTCTCACCCTGGTGCGGACAGGGTCCGCGATCGCCTAATTCTGGCGGGCAGCGGTACTAGCCCTGAGTGACGCGACCGAAGGCGTCCTCGTACTGAGTCTCTTCCTGCGGGGTCAACTGAGTGAAGACGTACGCTTGCTCGAGCAACTCGTCGGTGGGGAAGATCCACTCGCTGTCCGCTAGTTCCTGATCGATCTTCTTCATTTCTTCCTGGGCACCTTGAACCGGGCAGACATAGTTCACCCAAGCGGCTACTTCTGCGGCGACCTTCGGGTCGTAGTAGTAGTCCATGATCGCTTCCGCACCCACCTTGTTTTGGGTAGTCGTGGGAATCACCAAGTTGTCTGACCACAGCATGCCGCCGGTATCGGGTAGGGCAAAACCGTAGCCAGGGAGTTTAGGATTGTAGTTGAGTTGGAAGATGTCACCGCTCCAGGCGATCGCCGCCCAGGCCTGCTCGTTGCGCAGATCCTGCAGGTAGCCGTTGCCCTTGACCTGCTTGATCTGCCCGGAATCCAGTTGCTCTTCGAGTACGTCCAACGCTGCCTGGAACTGTTCTTCCGTGATGGGCTGGCTGACGTCCACCCCCTGGCTGAGCATGATCAAGCCCATGGTGTCGGTCATTTCGGACAACACCACGACCTTGCCTTTGAGTTTGGGATCCCACAGATCTTCTACCGACTTCAGGCCGCCGGGAACCTTGTCTTCGTTCCAAGCCAGTCCGGTGAAGCCAGATTGCCAGGTGAGTGAGAACTTGCGGCCGGGATCCCAGTTCACATCCAGTAGTGCCGGCAGCAGATTCTTGACGTTGGGCACATTGTCGTAATCGATCTGGGCCGCGTAGCCCTTGCGTATCCACTCGCTGACCAGGGAGTCCGATGGAGTCACTAGGTCGTAGCCGATGTCTTGACCATTCTGAAGCAGCGGCTCCACCTTGCCATTGAACGAGTTGTTGTCGTCGATGTCTTCTTTGTATTCGACGTCGTAGCCGGAGACCTTCTCGAACCGTTCTAAGGTGGGGTAGCTGTTGGTCTTGCCCTTGTAATCCAGGTACTCGGTCCAGTTCGCCCAGGCCACCACACCCTCATCGGCGCGGGCCCCCATCCCGTCACCTTCCGGTGCGGCATCCTCGCCGCTGTTGCTGTCGGAACTGGTACCACAAGCAGCCAGTGCCGCTGCCGCTCCAGTGGCTCCCATGGCGGAGAGGAAACCTCGTCGGGACATGCCCTCACGAAGCAGATCGAATCTCGGATCGGTGTTTTTGCTCTCGGCCATGATGTTTCCTCCTGCTGCAAATGCTGCAAACTATCGGACGATGCGTCTTGGGGCATGAGTCTGCCAGAATCAGCCGCTTCATTCCGATCTTGTGAAAAGGCGTGGCCCGATCGTTACGGCTGCGCTAGCGAGAAGGTCAATGACAAGACTCCTAGGCACAGGCCGAGATTCAGTACGATATTGGCGACCGCAGCCCGTGGAAATCCTTCCCGGAAGGATTCCTCGGTGAGCCCGGCAAACGAACTGAAGGTCGTGAGCGCGCCACAGAATCCGGTGCCGACGAGGAGCAAGAGATCGTCGTTGAGCCGCGCAGCAGCCACTCCCAGGATTGCCGAGCCGAGGATATTGGCAGTGAGGATGCCCACCGCGACCCGGCTCGGGTGGTTGCTGATCCACCAGCGTTGCATCATGAGGTCGATCGCATACCTTCCCATCGCGCCCGCAGCCGCGCCGAGGGCGACGAGAACCCAACTCATGCGGTGACCTCTCGGCGAGCGAGATTCCAACCAAGCCGGACCGCGAGGATTCCGACCATGACGCTGATGACGGCGTAGGCCACTGCGATGGTGGGAAAGCCACCGCGGAGCAACTCGTCGAGTTCCGCTGCGAAGGTGGAAAACGTGGTCAGGCCGCCCAGGAAGCCCACGCCGACCAGTGGCGGCAGGTACGCCGGAACTTGAGCCATCCGGCTAAGCCGACCAAGAAACACCCCCATCAGCAAGGATCCGAGCATGTTGGCGATGAAGATTCCGGTGGGCCAACCGGCGCCCTCCCAGGGGAAGATCAGTTCGCCGGCATGCCGCAGTGATGCCCCCGCAGCGCCACCTAGTGCCACCAACCCCCACATGGGGAGCGGTGGAATTCTCCCTGGCTGCGACACAAGGCGACCCTAGCGCCCGCTGCTTTTTGTGAGATCGATTTCGCTGATCTGGCTTCTGTTTGGCACTCTGGTACCCGAGGAATCCGCCTACCGCTTCAGGAGTAACGGCAATGCCTAGGTACGACTACCGCTGCAATGACTGCGGCGAGCAGTTTGAAGTTGTGCAGTCCTTCGATGAACCTACGCTGACAGCCTGCCCCCACTGTGGTGAGCAGGGGCTGCGCAAACTCTTCGGCAACGTAGGTGTGGTCTTCAAAGGCTCTGGCTTCTACCGTAATGATTCGCGGGAGTCCGACAAGAAATCACCAGCGGCAACCGGCGAGAGTTCGGCGAGTAAGTCAGAGGCAGCCAGCAGTAGTGACGCTGCCGGCTCGACGAGTGACACCGCCGGCACGAAGACCGACAAGGCCACAACCAAGAGCGAAAGCCAAAAACCAGCGGCGGCCAAATCCAGCGGCAGTGCTGGGTCAAGCACGAACAGCTAGTTGCACCCGGGCGCGACCGGGCTGGTCATTGCCACGGGTTCGTGCGCGCTGACCAGCTCACGGCGGTTCCGCTGTGGACAATGATTAGCGCTCGTATTCGCCGGATGTGACCGTTGCGCCATGGCCCGAGTTTAACGATCAACATCGATCATCTTCCGCCACGGCACCACAATCAGAGTGATAGCGGCGGCTTGCCTGCTGATCGTGGGAGTGGTGAGTTGGCTGGGTTCAGAGCCGGCTACGGCAACGAAACCCGTGGCGGTGGCTGCCCGGGACATCCCTTCCGGCACATCGTTGACCGCTGCCGATGTGACCGTCGGGCAGGACAGTTTGGGATTGATCAGTGCCGAGCCCGACGTCTTGATCGGCGAAACCGTCAGGGGGCCAATAGCCGAGGGGGAACCCATCACACCAAGCCGACTCACCCCTGGGCGGTCACTGGCCGTGAAGCCAGGTCGCGTGGTCTTCCCGTTGCCGCTGCCAGACGATGGGATGGCCGGCATGTTGGTGGCCGGTGACATCGTTGACGTCGTTGTAGCGTCAGAACGACTGGCCGGGTTGGCGAGTCAACACACAGAACAGAACTCCGTCTGGACGGCTGCGACTGGCGTGGAGGTGCTCACAGTCACCGTTTCCGATTCCGACGAGGTGCTGACACCAGGAAATTCGGATTCTGCGGTCCTGCTTGATGTCACCAGCGAACAGGCAGGCGAGCTAGCTGCGATTCGTCGATCGGATCGGGTCAGCCTCACTTTGGCCGGTCGATAGTCTTTTCGAGCGCTGGCTAGGCTTGTCTTATGGAAATTGACGATCAGCCAGACGGTCAGGTGGTCCTGCTTGGTGCCACCGGCTACACCGGCCGGTTGACCGCCATGCGCATGGTGGCGCAAGGTCGCGCGCCAGTCCTAGTCGGACGGGATCAGGAAAAGTTGCAGCGGCTCGTCGAAGAGTTGCTGCCACTGGCCCCCACTGGTCGCGAACCAGATTGGGCGATTGCCGACGTCAACCAACGAGGCGACTTGCTGGGTTTGTTGCGATCGGAAGCAGATGTGTTGGTGAGCACTGTCGGTCCCTTTACCCGATTGGGTCAGGCCCCGGTGGAGGCAGCTATTGATGCCGGCGCGGCCTACCTGGACTGCACCGGCGAACCAGCTTTCGTGAAAAAGATCTTCACCGAATACGACCGTCGCGCACGGCGTACCGGCGCTCGGCTGCTGACTGCCTTCGGGTTTGATTACGTGCCCGGTAATCTCGCCGCTGGGCTCTTACTCGAACGCAGTGCGGCCAGCGCCATCGAACAAGTGGACATCGGCTATTTCGTCACTGGTAACTTCACCCCGAGCAGTGGAACGATAGCCAGCGCTACTGGGGTGGCCTTGGAATCTTCCTACACCTGGCGCGACGGCGAGTTGGCCTCAGAACGAACTGGTTCCCGCACACTGGAGTTTGAGCTAGCTGGCCGCCCGATGACGGCCGTCAGTATCGGTGGTACCGAACAGTTTGCCTTGCCGCGCAGCTACCCGCAGTTGCGTACCATCAATACCCAAGTCGGTTGGATCGGTCGCTGGTCCCGAGCCTGGTCAACTGCCGGTGCACTCGCCGGAAGCGCCATGCAAGTTCCCGGGGTGGGCTCTGCAATGGGAGCGGTGATGCGCACCGCCCTAGGTGGTGTCTCCGACACCGGACCTGCGGATCATCAACGAGCCGCTAATCGGTCACACGTGCTCGCAGTGGGACGCGACGGCGCCGGTGTCGAGATCGATCGGGTTCAAGTTGACGGGCCGGATCCCTATGACATGACCGCGGACTTGTTGGACTGGGGTGCAGCGCTGCTGCAACGACGCCAAGACCTGCCGGTCGGGGCGCTGGGGCCGATAGATGGTTTGGGGTTCGATCGGCTCCAGGCAGGTTGCTTGGCGCTGGGTATTGCTGATGTCCGTTGACCACCACCCGGTTGATGGTGCCGCTATCGATGAGTCAACGGATGTCGTTCTCAGCCCGCACCAGTGGCGGCCATTGCAGCAGCGGCATCTGCAGCGAGTAGCGCCGTGGATCCAGCCCCGACTCCAGCGGCGAAAGGCGGGACAGCGGCACCCAGTCGATGATTTTCTATTCGAGTACTACCGACTGAGCCCACGACAGTTATCAACCTGGCATCCGGGTTGGCGCTATGCGGTGGTTGGTTGCGATCAGCTCGCCGACCACTCCGGCTATCGTCGGCGTGACCAGGGATACGGGGCGGATTCGCGACTATCCGAGCGACAACTGCAGCGACTGCAACACTCGATTCGACTAATGCGGGTAACTGCTACTCGTCCAGCCGAGTTGTCCTGCTTTGGTATGCACGAGTGGGCCATGGTCTATCGCACCAATGAGATCCGTCATGCAAAGGTTCCTCTCCGGCTGTCTAGTGAGCAGATTGCAGCAGCGGTTGATGACGTAGGGCTGCGATGCACACATTTCGATGCCTACCGATTCTTCAGCGGCCCGGCACAGTCTCGTCAGCTCCAACTCACTCGGGCAGGGCAAGCGGATTGGGAACAGCCGGGTTGTATTCACGCTGGTATGGATTTGTACCGGTTCGCCTATGAGGCGCTACCACTGGTCAGTAGTGAGTTGGTGACCGATTGCTTTGAATTCGCTCGGTCAGCTCGGCAAGTGGATATGAGGTCCTCGCCGTACGACCTGACGGCCTGGGGGCTGTCGCCAATCCGGGTGGAGACCGCAACGGGACGTAGTGAGCACGCCACTGAGCAGCGGCGACTGGCGGAGCGCAGTACCGCGCTGCGGAAACGGTTGGTTGCGGAACTAGAGTCAATCCACGAATGGGTCATGTTGGGCAGCGGCACTAGCTAGGGATGCTGGGGCTGGCAGACTGGTCCCTGCGTCCTGAACCGTCGGTGCTGAGGAGGAACGATATGTGCGGCTGTCTCGTGGTGGCATTTGGTGCGATGTTTCCTCGCGTCGCACTGGTAGTGCTCTGGGTGTTCTCGGATTGGATTCAGCGGGCGTTTTCCGGTGAGTGGGTCGTGCCGCTACTGGGTCTGCTGTTCCTGCCCTTCACCACTCTTGTCTACGTTGCGCTCTTTGCCTGGACCGGCAATGTCACCGGTTTCGACTGGTTCCTGGTCGGGCTAGCTTTCCTCGGTGATATTGGTTCCTATGCGAGCGCACCCAAGGCGCGCAGGACCGCCTAGCGACACAGCGGCGGCCACTGCACTACAGTCTCGGCATGCGTGTCCTTGGCCGAATCGCCCTCGTCGTGGTCGCGATTCTGGTTGTGCTAGCGCTGATCGCTGCGGCTCTCGGATGGTGGTCGATCCGACGGTCGTTCCCGCAAACCGATGGCACGTTGCAATTAGTGGGATTGTCCGCAGACGTGGAAGTCATTCGTGATGAGCGTGGCGTTCCCAACATCTATGCAAACACGCAGACCGACCTTTTTGCGGCGCTGGGATACGTTCACGCACAGGATCGTTTCTACGAGATGGACGTTCGCCGCCACATCACCTCCGGCAGGTTGTCAGAGATGTTCGGGGACTCCCAAGTGGATACCGATGCGTTCTTGCGGCGGCTTGATTGGCGAGGAATCGCTGAGCAGGAGTACGGGCAGATTAGCGAGGACTCGCGTAGCGCGCTAGATGCATACGCCACCGGCGTGAATCAGTACCTCTCCGAAAAATCCGGCCCGGAGGTGTCGCTGGAGTACTTGATACTCGGTCTTGATAACCCGGAGTACCAGATCGAGTCGTGGGATCCGGTCGATTCGTTGGCTTGGCTGAAGGCACTGGCTTGGGATCTGAACGGGAACTACGAGAAAGAGATTTCTCGGGCGCTGAATGCAACCAAAGTGGGTGTCGACCGCGCCTTGGAGTTGTATCCGGCCTACCCCTATGACCGCAACGGCACCATTATGGGTGATGCGGCGGACAAGCAGTTGCGGAAGACGGCGCAGCAAACGTCAGCTGCGCAGGCAGCCTCATTGGACCGGCCCGGAGTAGCACCCGCGCTGCAGCGGGCTGCCGCAGTCGCAGATTCGCTGCGAGCGGTGCTCGGTCCCGCTGGCCCCGGTATTGGCTCCAACTCGTGGGTCGTGTCTGGTGAGTTCACTGAATCCGGAAAACCGCTACTCGCCAATGACCCACATCTCGCGCCGAGCCTGCCGAGCCTTTGGTACCAAGCCGGCCTGCATTGCCGTGAAGTCTCACCTGCTTGTCCGTATGACGTCACTGGCTGGAGCATGTCCGGAGTCCCGGGCATCTTTATCGGACACAACCAGAAGATCGCGTGGGGATTAACGAATCTCGGTCCAGACGTCAGCGATCTGGTCTTGGAGAAAGTTCAGGGCAAGAACTACATCGTGAATGGCCGAAAGCGCCCCATGCTGTTTCGCGACGACGAAATCAAGGTGGCGGGCGGCGCCCCAGTACCGATCACAGTACGGACCACCGCCAACGGTCCGATTGTCTCGGATCTGCCTGGGTCAACTGTCTATGGCGAGGTCGGTGAGGCTGCGCCCGTGCCTGCACCGGGTCAATTTGTGACTCCAGACAAGCAGCCACGGGGCAAGGGTTATGCGGTAGTGATGAAGTGGACGGCGCTCACACCCCGCCCCACGTTCGACGCCATCTTGGCGGTCAACCGTGCCACTAACTGGGATGAGTTCCGAGCGGCAGCCGCTAACTTGGCGGTGCCCTCCCAGAACTTGATCTACGCCGATACCGAGGGAGTGATTGGCTATCAGGCACCCGGTCAGATTCCGACCCGCACCGGCTACAACGGAAAGTGGCCGGTTCCCGGCTGGGACTCGCGTTTCAGTTGGTCGGGCTTCATCCCATTCGACGATCTCCCGACGGTCACCGACCCTGCGGCCGGCTGGGTGACCACCGCCAATCAGCAGGTGGTGAATCCGGAAACGGGTAATCCGATCAAATCTGATCCGTCTTCCTATGGGTCCCGGGCTAGTCGAATCAACGCTCGACTCGCCGCTTTGGTTGCCGATGGCGGCAAAATGTCGGCCGCTGAGATGATGTCGGTGCAGTTGGACGCCGGAAACGAACTAGCCGAGTTCTTGGTTCCGAAACTAGCTAACCTTTCGGTTTTCCCCCAGACGGAGCGGGCAGTCCTGCTGCTGCAAAAGTGGGATTTCCAGCAGGGCGTAGATTCCGCTCCAGCAGCATTCTTCAACGTGTTCTATCGCGAACTATTGCAGCGGATGTTCTACGACGAACTCGGCACCGATAACACCGGTATAAGTGCGGGTGATCGCACGTGGGAAGTTATCCGGGTGCTGTGGGATGACCCGAAAAATCCCTGGTGGGATGATGCCAACGAACCCGGCAAACAGCGTCGCAACGACACGGTGGCTGCCGCGCTCAACGCAGCTGCTGTTGAGCTGGCGGAACTTCAGGGCGAGGATTCGGCGCAGTGGCGCTGGGGTCAGTTGCTGCAGGTCGAGGCCCGCAACGCCACTTTGGGTGACAGCGGTATCGGGATAGTTGAGTCCATGTTCAACCGGGGCCCGCTACCGGTAGGTGGCGGTAGTTCCGTGCCGCTCGCCAACGGTTGGGATCCCGTCGTTGGATACGACGTCAGTTGGATTCCCTCTATGCGGCAGGTGGTTGATCTCGCAGATCTGGATGCATCCACGTGGGTCAACTTCACCGGTAATAGCGGCCATGCCTACAACCCGAACTACATAGATCAGTTTGATTCGTGGGCGGTAGGCGACCAATATCCATGGCCCTTCACGCCAGACGCGGTCCGCAACGCTGGGCAAGACACGCTGGTGCTGTCACCCAGGTCCGGCGACTAGCGCTAGCGGCTAGTCCGCTAGGGGTAGTGGGCGAAGGCCGGATTCAGTAAGGACCGCGTCCACCGGCTGGTCGTGTGGCTCGGCCGGAAGGCCAATCAGTTCCTCATCTCGACAGACGCCAACTGCCAGGATGCTGGCCTGCTCTCGGATGTCGGCGAGGAGACGGTCGTAGTAGCCCGCGCCGTAGCCGAGCCGATTCCCAGAGATCGGATCGACGGCCAGGGCCGGAGCTAGCAACAAGTGAACGCCCAGTTTTGTCACAACCTGTGCCCCAGTTGCGGCGGTAGCGCCAACGGGCCGCGGGATTCCGATCAGATCGCCGATCAACTGCGACTGATCGGCCGCCAGCCACTCCAGGGCAGTTTCGGTCGGGCGAGGAAGAAAGATCGCGGTGCGAGCGGCTAGTGACCGTAGCAGCGGGCTGACGTCGGGTTCCCGGTTGGTGGGCTGAAAGCCGGCAATTGGACCTAACGTCAACGTGAGCAGTTGATCAGCACAACCGAGCATCGCCACACTTCGCTGCTGATTCGTCTGCGTCGGTTCCCGCTGCCGTTGCTGCAGCAGGTGCTGTCGCAGCACGGACTTTCTCGAGGGCACCACCCCACCAGCATGTATCACTCGACGCAGCGTCACATCTGCAACATCTACGTTCCTGCTCGCGTAGTGTCAGGAACATGGATCAGGTGCGCAAAGCGGTCATTCCCGTGGCTGGGCTCGGAACTCGTTTCCTTCCGGCGACCAAGTCGGTTCCCAAGGAGATGTTGCCAGTAGTCGATCGTCCCGCGATCGACTATGTCGTTCGAGAAGCAGCATCTGCCGGGTTGGCGGACGTTCTCTTCATCGCTGGTCGAGGCAAAAACGCTATCGAAGACTATTTTGATCGAGCAGTCGAACTGGAGCAGGTGCTGGCTGACAAGGGCGATACCGAGCGATTGCAGTTGATTGACGAGGTCACGTCGCTGGCTCGGATCCATTCGGTTCGACAGGGAGCAGCATTGGGGCTCGGTCATGCAGTGGGAATGGCTGCCGAACATGTCGGCAACGAGCCGTTCGCGGTACTCCTGGGCGATGACTTGATCGATGGCCGAGATCCCGTCCTGCAGCAGATGATCGACGTTCGCAATGAATATGGCGGTTCGGTGATCTGTTTGATGGAGGTCCCGCCGGAGAGTATTTCACTTTACGGGGCAGCGGCAGTGCGAGCCACCGACACCAACGATGTTGTGGATGTCACCGATCTTGTCGAAAAGCCACCAGTCAATGAGGCCCCCAGCAACCTGGCCATCATCGGCCGGTACGTACTAGACCCGGCAGTCTTCTCGGTGCTGCAAGAAACTGAGCCTGGCCGTGGCGGGGAAATCCAACTCACCGACGCCTTGCGGACGCTGATCTCAGTGCCTGCCGTGGGCGGTGGTGGCGTCCGCGGCGTGGTCTTTCGAGGCCGCAGGTACGACACCGGGGACAAGCAGTCCTACTTGCGCGCCGTGGTGACTTTGGCGCTGCAGGATCCTCAGCTAGGGCCGGATTTCCGGCCCTGGCTGCTGGAGTTGCTCGGTGGCCGACCGGACGATGTGTAGAAGGCGAGTCAACGGTGAGCCTTGGTGACCATCTCGCGAGTTTGTTGGGCGGCCTCTCCGTCCTGGAACCGCTCGATGTGGCATTGCCCGGCGCACTGGGCGCTCATCTAGCCGCCGATGTGACCGCACCGCGCCCCATGCCTCACTACGCGATGTGTCAATTCTCCGGTTATGCAGTGCGCAGCTCGGAAGTGACGGTTGGGTCGAACCTGCAGGTGGTGGGGCAGGCCCAAGCCGGCGATAGCGTCACTCAACCGGTCTACGCTGGCGTTTGTGTCGCGGTGCAACCCGGCGCACCGCTGCCCAGCGGTGCTGATGCGGTGGTGCCCGCGGTTGAATTGGTGCCTACCGGCGGAACTGCAGCGTTACCGCAGCAGGTAGCCGCTGGCTACGGCGTGCTGGCTGCTGGTTCCGAGGCGGCCGCAGGTGCGGTGCTGTTGTCCGCTGGCAGGCGCATCGACTCTCGGGCAGTGGGTTTGCTCGCCTCCGCCGGAATTTCGCGGGTCGCGGTGCGGCCGCCGCCGCGAGTTGTGGTGGCGTCGGTGGGAAATGGTCTGGCCGGGCTGCGGGACGACGTTGAGGCCGGGAAGGTGTTCGACGCAGCGGGTCCGATACTGCAAGCGGTGGCGACCGAGGCTGGGGCGATGGCTTCTCGCGTGGGACCAATCCCTTCAGTGCAGCGCAATATTAGTGAGGTACTGGAAGATCAACTGGTGCGGGCCGATCTGCTCGTCGTGTGCGGTGGCAGTGAACCGGGCGACCAGGAAGTTCGCCGATTTCTGAGCACCGCTGGACGATTGGTTTTCGATGAAGGATCCACCAGTTTGGGGCCGTTTGGTCATGGCTCGCTGGGAGAGGACCGGGTTCCAGTATTGGCATTGCCCGCGAATGCAGTGCGGGCGGCCATGCTCTTCGCGGTGCTCGCAGATCCGATGATGCGAGTGATGCAGGGGATGCCGCCGCAGCAGCCACTCACACTGGCATTGGGGGCGGAAGTTCCCCGCCACGAGCAAGTGACGGCGTTGCTACTTGCCCGCATAGGAGCTGATGGCCTCGCACAGCCCTTGCTGAGCACTCCCACCCCAGCGGGCTACGCCGGAGCCGACGCCATCATCCGAATACTCCCCGGTGCCGGTGTCATGCCGGTCGGGAGTCGGATTCCGGCGCTGCGGATTGGGGGTGGCCGCGATTAGGATTCCCTGGCCACTCACCCTCAGCGAGGGTCAGTTGGTCCTGCGACCGTTGCACCGTCGGGACCTGCGCCAGTGGCAGCAACTGCGTCGGAGCAACGTTGATTGGCTACGGGAGTGGGAGGCAACTCTGCCCGCACCTGATCCGACGGTGCCGACCAGTTATCGAGCCATGATCCGCAGCCACGCTCATGACGCTCGCGATGGTCGCTCGCTGTCGTTGGCGATGGCGTTGCCTGGTCAGCTCATCGGGCAAATAACTCTGGGCGGGCTATCGTGGGGATCATTACGGGCCGGCCATATTGGCTATTGGATCGGCAAACCTTGGGCCGGCCGGGGTCTAACCCCGCTAGCCGTTGCCCTGATCTGTGACTATGCCTTCACCTCGCTGCAACTTCACCGGATCGAAATCAATGTGCGCCCGGAGAACCACTCCTCGCTCGCTGTCGTCCGTAAGTTGGGATTTCGGTATGAAGGCGTCCGGAAGGCCTATCTGCATATCAATGGTGAGTGGCGGGATCACCTGACATACGTCATGATGGCCGAGGAGCGGCCGCTCGCCGGAATCGTGGCCCAGTTGAGTAGCCATGGCACTATCGAAACCCCGGCCGACTCCGAGTAACATCCTGCTGCGAAATCCGCGACACGACTTCGCGGTAGCGGACTTGCCGCGTGCGTCCGCCTACAGTAGAGCCTGTGACCGGCCTCATCTATGTGATCCTCATCGCAGTGTGGGCTGTCATCTTAGTTCCCCGGTTCCTGCGTCATCATGACGAGAGTCGGCGTCAGCGGGAGTCGGAGCGGTTAGAAGCAGCTCTCTCCCCGCAACTCGAGGCTGATGAGCCCAGCGGTCGCGCGTCGTCGTGGAGCGAGTATCTGTTGTCGCTCACCAACTTGGACCGGCATCGATGGATCGGTCAAGTACGCACCCCGCAGTCACCTGCTGCCCGCCGCCGCCGTTCGATATTGCTGGCCCTTGCCGCCAGTTCTGGCGTCACCATACTGGGAGCGGCCGTGGGCGTGCTGCCCGGCTTTGTGGCGCTGCTGTTTGCGGCGTTGCTGGCGGGTTACCTGGCAGCCATGTTCTCGCAACTACGGCGGCTGGAGAGTCGGACAGCCACATCGACGGCCGATCCCGCGTCCGCCAGCGCCGAGGTTCCCTACAGCCGCACAGAACAGTCCACCTCCCGCTCTAGCGACGGTGTCCGAGTGGTCAGCGCGGCAGCGGATGAAGAAGACTCCAGCTGGTCACCACGCGAAACGACGCTGCCGACTTATGTCAACAAGCCCAAGGCCTCTCGGGTGCCCCGGCGGATTGATCTCACCCGACAAGGCTGGACCGGAGCGGGCATGGTCGAGGCTGCCAAGATGCACCAGGCATCGCCTGAACTGGATGAGCAGTTCGATCGCGAATTCTCGGTGGTAGCACCAGACGAAGACCAAGAGGTGGCCGACTACGCCTATCCGGAAGCAGATGACGAAGGCTTCTACCGGCGTGCGGCCAACGAGTAGTTTCATTCTTCCGCGAGACCGTTGGTACTCTTGCTGACGCAAGGGGCTGTGGCGCAGTTGGTAGCGCGTCTCGTTCGCAATGAGAAGGTCAGGGGTTCGAA
>Ga0055584_100003505_pt1 | contig 15483 bp, 16 predicted proteins | sample OSDHelmetaG_FD_58716 | JGI IMG/M metagenome (GOLD analysis project Ga0055584, IMG submission 58716) | Pelagic marine sediment microbial communities from the LTER site Helgoland, North Sea, for post-phytoplankton bloom and carbon turnover... | ecosystem: Environmental > Aquatic > Marine >... | reverse complement strand
GCCGTGAACCTTCCTTGGCTATTTTCCTCTTTGGTGGCAATGCTAGGCGGTAAGTTGCTGCGGGTGCAAGCCAGTATCATGTGGTGACATAACCAAGGAGCCCTCTAATGCGCCAGGCTGTGCCTGCAAGTACTCCCGACCTGACCCAGCGAACCCTTTTTAATGATTGGGCGCGGGCGATTATTCGCTACCGCGATCTTGATCCGAACGGACATGTTAACAATGGCGCGATTAATGGTTTCTTTGAGGAAGGCCGGATTCACTTTCGGCGCGACGGCCTGGTCCGTAGCGGCCGGGATACCGTAGCGGGTGTTGTGGTCGTTCATTTCGACGCCCGGTATCGAAATGCTTTGTGTTTCCCGGGCGAGGTGGAAATTGGAACAACGATTTTGGCGGTCCGCGGCGCCAGCTTTACCTTTGGTCAGGCTATTTTTCAGGGGGAAGCCTGTATTGCCACGGCCGCGGTGGAGGCCGTCTTTATAGCCCCGGAAACTGGCCGGGCCGTTCGCATTCCGAAAGAGATCAGAGGCATTCTGACGTCAGCGATTGCTCTTGGCTCTTCCGGTGGATAGCGTTCAATTCCCCGATCCTGATGGGATGCCGTGAGAGATCCGTAGGCGCGGTAGCGGTGGAGCCTTCAATGCGAGATACTGTACAAACCTGGGCTAAGGAGTGTACTTCCACGCCCTTCAAACTATAGGCGCGTTATCGGACATTGGTGTTTTTTAAGCCCAGATCATTACAGCAGGCCGCTGCGCTTCCCTATGTGTGGACACCGGATGGCGCGGAGGTGGCATTGATCACGTCGCGGCGGGGCAAACGTTGGATCGTGCCGAAGGGCTGGCCGGAAAAAGACCGGCCTCTCGACCAAGTTGCAGCGTTGGAGGCGGAGGAGGAGGCTGGGCTCATCGGCATCCCCGCAGATACCTCTATCGGCACATTCGACTATCAAAAAAATACAGGCAAAGGCTATGCGATCACCTGTCGGGTATACGTCTTTCCGCTGCTAGTTTTGGAGCAGCGTTTAACGTGGAAAGAGCGTAAGCAGCGGCGCGTCGGTTGGTACCATGTCACTGAGGCTGCGGACCGAGTATCGGATGCTGGCTTGTCGAAAATCATTCGCATGCTTGCCGTCGATCCAGGCCGTTTGACCGGTTATCCGGTGCCCCCAGACTGAGTGATCAATTCATGCCGTTGACCAAATCGACACTCGACAAAGACCTCGACAAAATCGTTCATGTCGAGGCGGCAACCCGAACGGTTGCCAGTGGTATCGTCGGGCACATGACTGCCCTGCTGTTCTTGGGTGCGACAGCCGTTCTGGCCGGCGTATACGTTGGCGTTTCGCAGAATGCGGCTCTGGTGATTTTTGCTGCCGTACTTGGCGGCTATATGGCTTTGAACATTGGCGCGAACGACGTTGCCAACAATGTGGGCCCGGCGGTCGGGTCGCGGGCGATGAGCCTGGTGACAGCGCTGATTATTGCCGCGATCTTTGAGAGTGCTGGCGCGATGTTGGCCGGTGGCGATGTGGTCTCTACCATCTCCAAGGGTATTATCGACCCGGCGCAGGTCCAGGATTCGCAGACCTTCATTTACGCGATGATGGCGGCCCTGATTGCCTCCGCCGTATGGGTCAATCTGGCGACGGTGTTGGGCGCGCCGGTCTCGACCACCCATGCGGTTGTCGGCGGCGTCATGGGTGCCGGCATTGCCGCGGTCGGCTTCCAGCTGGTCAATTGGGCTACGCTCAGCATGATCGCAGCCAGTTGGGTGATTTCGCCGGTTCTGGGCGGTGTGATTGCGGCGCTTTTCCTGGCCTTCATCAAAATTAACTTGATCTATCAGGAGGACAAGATCGCAGCGGCGCGGAAATGGATTCCGTTGCTGATCGCGATCATGGCCAGCGCGTTTGCGTGTTACCTTGCCATCAAGGGCTTGAAGCGGGTTTGGAAGGCGGATGCAGAGTCAGTCGCCATGATCGGCGTTGCCGTATTTGCGCTGACCTGGGGCATCACACGGCCGTTAATCCGGCGTCAGTCGGAGGGGATGGAGAATCGCAACAAGTCGCTGCGCCAGCTGTTCCGCCTACCGTTGATATGCTCTGCTGCGCTGCTGTCGTTTGCCCATGGTGCCAACGACGTGGCCAACGCGATCGGGCCATTGGCGGCGATTATTCACAGTGTCGAGTTTGGCGACATCGCGACCAAAGCAGTTGTGCCGGGCTGGATCATGGTGATCGGCGCCTTTGGCATCAGCCTTGGCCTATTCCTCTACGGGCCAAAGTTGATCCGGATGGTGGGCAATCAAATCACCAAGATGAACCCGATGCGCGCCTATTGCGTGGCACTGGCCGCCGCAATCACAGTGATCATCGCCTCCTGGCTCGGTCTGCCGGTAAGCTCCACGCACATTGCGGTTGGCGCTGTGTTCGGCGTTGGCTTCTTCCGTGAGTATTACACCCGCCACAGCAAGCGCCGGCGCGCAATGATGAAGCTGGCAGGCGGCGGTGATATGACTGACGATACACCAGTTTCCCACGAGGAAATCCGGCACCGCAAACTGGTGCGCCGCTCGCACTTCCTAACGATTATCGTGGCGTGGGTTGTGACTGTGCCAGCGGCAGCAACGCTGTCGGCGGTGATTTATTGGGGCCTTACGTTAATTGGGTGAGCCTGGGATCGGGTAAGCCCAGCTTAGCCTCAAACAGGCTCATACCAACTGACGTGAGCAGAGACGACCCGCCAGCCAGCACCTGGGATCCGAGCCCAGGTCTGGCTCTGGCGACCGCGCCTGCCCGAGTCTGTGCGCGTGAACTCCGTATTCGCTGTTGCGTAGTCATCGCCGAACGTGGTGATAATCGTGCGCTCCAAAGTGCGATCGGCAGACGGGATACGGGTGCGGGCCGCCCGGATTTCGTCCGGGCCGTATGAGTTCACACCCATAGAATAGCGCAGCACGCGTGGATCTTCCCAAAAGAAGTCTCCGACCAGGGCGTCAACGTCATTGGCCATGAGTGCCCGCTCATAAGCCTCAAACGCGGCGGTGACCTCGGCGACGGTGTCGGGCTTGTTGATATCCATGGTGTGCTTCCGTTTAGAGTGTTGCGATAGGGGCGGCGGCGATACCGGCTTGCTCCAGCCGGGCGGCGGCGGCAAGAGCATCGGCCTCCCGCCACGGCCGCGCGATGAGTTGCACGCCCACGGGCAAGCCCTCAGCCGCTTCCGGCCAGAGCGGGGCGACGGCTATGGGAACGCCTGCGGGTGTTAGTGGCTGTGTCATGATCCCGGCAGCGGAGCGGGCTGGTAGTGTCTCGCCGCCAAGCTCTACATGGTCCGTGCCGATGGTCAGGGCCGGGAAAGGCGTCGCTGGTGCGATCAGCAGGTCATAGGTCTGGAACAGCGCTGCCAGTTGCTCGGTCAGCAGCCGACGCACCCGCTGCGCCTGCAAATACCATTGCGCCGGGGTCAGAGCCGCTGCGGTCAGGCGATAGCGGATCAGTGGATCGAGCCTGTGCCGGTCGGTCTTAAGCCGCTTGCGGTGCAATTCGCCGGCTTCGGCATATGTGATCAGCGCGCCGGCGGCTCGCGCGGCGGCGGCGAGCGGGAGTTCCACGGTTTGGTTCGCGCCCAATGCAGTCGCGGCGGTCTTTAGAGCCTCTGCCGCAGCATCACCCGCATATTGTGCAAAATGCCCGCCGAGTACGGCGACTTTCAGAACGCGGTCAGGATCAGAAGAGCCGACGAGCTCCACAACCCGCGCCGCCTGCATTGGATCGCGCGGGTCTCGCCCCTGGAGCGCATCATATCCTGCCGCCAGATCAGCCGTGGACCGCGCGAACAAACCCACATGATCCAGGCTGGTCGAAAACGGAAAGACGCCCCGGCGCGACAGGCGGCCATAGGTTGGTTTCAGACCAAAAACTCCACAAAAACTCGCCGGCACCCGCACCGAGCCATTGGTATCTGTGCCTAGCGCCAAATCCACCAAACCCGCCGCAACCGCCGCGGCTGACCCTCCCGACGAGCCACCAGCGCTGCGGCTCAAATCATGCGGATTGCGGGCGGGGCCAACATGGCTGTTCTCCGTCGTAAAGCCGAACGCGAACTCGTCCATATTCGTCGCGCCGAGCGGGATGGCTCCGGCAGCGATCAGGCTGGCGACCGCGGCTGAATCCTCTGTGGCTGGTGGATTGTCGGCCAGGATGACGGAGCCAGCGCGCGTGGTCAGGCCGGCGAAGTCGTAAAGGTTCTTGAATGCAAACGACTTGCGCGCGAGTGGCCCCTGGCCCGGTGCCTGCTCAGCGCGATTGGGCGTCAAGTTCGTGAAGGCATTGAGGCGGTTGTTAAACTCAACGACCCGCGCCAATTGTTCCGCAACCGTCATGGCTCAAACCGTGGCGCAGGCTCCAGCGTATCGGCCAGATCGCATGGCAGCTGCGCGGCCAATCTGGCGACGATCTGGAATTGCTCGACGGTGGCCGACACCTCATCCTCGCTCAGGTCCAAGCCTGCCGCGACTGCCGCCGCCTCAACATAGCGGCGAGCAGATTTAGCGTCAGAAAGATCGGTCATTCTGCAACTCCAGCAAACCGGTGGGCCTAATGGATACTAGTGTGCCGTTATGTATTGCCAACCGATAGTTCGGGTTGGTTGGGGAAAATCAGTCGATCCAACCGTGCGCTTGTCGAGGAAGCAACCTTTTGACGGCCGCGGGGTCTACAATGCGTTGGAACGAGGACCAAGTTCTGTATAGTCCGTCTTATGTCAGAATTTCCAGAAACGCTGTATGCCACCAGCGATGGGCTTTCGATTGCCTTTCAGGTATGGGGCGGCGGGCCAAACAAGCTTGTTGTCGTACCGGGCATTGTCTCGCATCTGGAGGAGAATCTGAAAAGGCCAGACTACCTCTACTTTCTGGAATCGCTGGCTAAACATTTCCACCTCGTCACTTTTGACAAGCGGGGCATTGGGATGTCAGACCGGATTAATGGCGCACCGACTATCGACGAACGGGCGCGCGACATAGAGGCCGTCATGGATGCGGCGGGGTTCGACACAGCAGCACTGGCAGCATTTTCGGAAGGTTCGGCACTGGCACTGGTGTTGGCTGCACGAAACCCGGCGCGAATATCGAAGCTCATTATCGGCGGCGGCTTCGCAGCCGGACGATTGCCTTCGGGGGATGTAACCGAAGCGGAATTGCAGCAATCTCGCGAAGGGTTCCTGGAAAATTGGGGCAAGGTCGGTGGCCAGCATAGTTTGGCGATCTTTGCGCCGAAGGGCAGCGATCCCGATACCCCGGAAGAGTTCGCTCGGTTCTGCCGAATGTGTGCTACGCCGTCAGCCATCGCAGCTGTGCATGACATGAATCAAAGGATCGATGTTCGCGACGTACTGCCATCGATTCAGCAGCCGACCCTGGTCCTGCGGCGCGAGGCCGAGAGCGTTTCCCGCGAGCGCTCCAAATATGTTGCCGACCACGTCCCCGGCGCAATCTACCAAGAGTTGCCAGGCAACGAGCATCCGCCGTATCGCGGCAATTCCGACGACTACATCAACGCGATCCGCGACTTCATCTTGGGCGAGGACGCTCCAGCCACTGCCCCGGTCGCCAGCCAGCGGGTTTTGGCGTCGGTATTGTTCACCGACATTGTTGGCTCGACTGAGCATCAGGCCCGATTGGGCGACCAAGCCTATCGCGAGGTGTTGAATCAGCACGATGCGATCGCAAAGCGCCTGATCGAACGGTGCAATGGCCGGTTTGTGCACGGCACCGGCGATGGTCTGCTGGCAACATTCAACGCGCCGACTGATGCGATCTCCTGCGCCAATGCCATCCGCGACGGCATGACCAGCATCGACCTGACCGTTCGCGCCGGTGTCCACACTGGCGAAATCGAAATACGCGGCGATGACATCTCTGGCATCAGCGTCAACATTGCTTCTCGCATCGCTGACCGGGCGAGTGCGAACGAAATCCTGACCTCCGACCTGACGCGGCAGTTGATGATCGGCTCACAAGTTCAGTTTGAAGGCCGCGGCGACTTTGAGCTGAAGGGCGTGCCGGGGGCGTGGCCGTTGTTTGCGGCGTCGTTAGCAAGGTAGCTGGCAGGTGATCGGGGTGTCCTCAAACGCACTCACAACCCTAGACTCACCTTAGCCAGGATATTCCGCTGGACCTCACTTGAGCCGCCAAAGATCGTGGCGGCGCGGAAGCCGTAATAGCGGCCGGCGGAACTGGCCTCGTCTGGGGTGGAGACGCCGGGCTCGTTGCCGCCGCCGACAACCTGCTCCAACTGCTCAAACGGTAGGGCGTAGAGGCCGGCAGCCTCCATGGTCATCTCCGTCGCCTTCTGCGTCGCCTCGCTGCCGCGCAGCTTGATGATAGATGCCGAGGCGCCGGGATTTTGCCCGGTGGTCAAGGCCGACAGCATGCGCAATTCGGAGACGCTGACCGCCTGCGCCTCCACCTCTAACTCGGCGAGGCGTTTTTGAAAGGCTGGGTCATCCAGGCAACCGGCCTCCGCCGCCAGTTTGCGCAATCGGCCCAGGTTCACGTTGATGCGGCCTGTGTAAAAACTGCCGCCACGCTCGAACTCCAGCAGGTATTTGGCGACGGTCCAGCCGTCATTCTCCTCGCCAACACGGTTGGCCTGCGGCACGCGCACGTCGGTGAGGAACACCTGGTTGACCTCGTGATGACCGCCCAGCGTGATCAGCGGGCGAACCTCGATGCCGGGCGTATCCATCGGGATCAGGACGAAGGAGATCCCCTGCTGCGGCTTGCCCTCGGTCGACGTGCGGACCAGTGCGAACATCCAGTCGGCAAAGTGGGCGTGGGTGGTCCAGATCTTCGATCCGTTGATGATGTAGTCGTCGCCATCAGCCACCGCGCGCGTTTTCAGGGACGCCAGGTCGGAGCCACTGCCGGGCTCGGAATAGCCCTGGCACCAATAATCGTCGGTGGCGAGAATCCGCGGCAAGAATTGCGCCTTCTGCTCATCCGTGCCATAGCGCATGATCACTGGCCCCACCATTCGCAAGCCGAGGGGGATGACGGGCGGCGCACCGGCCTCCGCAGTCTCGCACTCAAAGATGAACTTCTGCGAGGTGGTCCAGCCGGGGCCGCCATGCTCAGCTGGCCAGTTCGGCGCGATCCAGCCCTTCTTGTGCAGGATTTTCTGCCAGCGCACTGCGTCGTCGCGGTCCGGGAAGATTAGTGAGCCATTGACCCACCGCTCCCGGACATCATCCGGCAATTCGGTGGCGAGGAACTCGCGGACTTCATCGCGGAAGGCGAGATCGGCTTCGGTGAATTGCATGTGCATGGGCGGTTTTTCCCTCGTATAGCAGTGGCTTTTAGCCAACCCTACCATCAAATTTAACTGCCGTCATTGCGAGCGGAGCGAAGCAATAACGGCGGGTGAGGGGGTGGACCCGCAATGACGTTGCGGAGGTGGCGCCCACCCCCTCACAACCCCAACACCAGTTTCGCCAGGATGTTCTTCTGCACCTCACTGGAGCCGCCCATGATCGACATGGCGCGGTTCTCGAAATAGCGGTTGGCGGCCTCTACCTCGTCGGCCAAATGCGGGCCGGGGGCGTTTAGGGTGTCGAACGGGGCGTGTGGGATGGCGAATTCGCCCGCTGCCATCATCGTCAACTCCGTCACCACTTGGTTGATTTCCGAGCCCCTCAGCTTTGCCGCCGAGGATTCCGGCCCCGGATTGCCACCGGCGGACATGGCCGACAGCATGCGTTGCGAGCCCATGTGCAATGTCTCGGCCTCGATCTCCGCAGCTGCCATGCGGGCGCGGAAGGCGGGGTCCTGATCCGCGCCGGAAAGCCCCGCCAGCCGGCGCAACCGCACCAAATTCGTCGCCAGCCAGCCGCCATAAAAATTGCCGCCGCGCTCGAACTCCAGCAGGTATTTGGCGACCGTCCAGCCGTCATTCTCCTCGCCAATGCGCAGCGAAACCGGCACGCGCACGTCGTCAAAGAACACTTGGTTCAATTCGTGATCATTACCGATGGTGATGAGAGGCCGAACGCTCAACCCCGGCGTATCCATCGGCAACATGATGAAGCTGATCCCGGCCTGCGGCTTGCCCTCGGTCGAGGTGCGGACCAGGGCGAACATCCAGTCGGCGGCGTGGGCGTGGCTGGTCCAGATCTTCGAGCCGTTGATCACGTATTCGTCGCCATCCCGAACGGCGCGGGTGCTGAGAGCGGCAAGGTCGGAGCCGGAGCCGGGCTCCGAATAGCCCTGGCACCAATAATCATCGCAGCCTAGGACCCGCGGCAGGAAGCGCGCTTTCTGCTCCGGTGTGCCGAATTTCATCAGCACGGGCCCAATCATGTGCGTTCCGGTCGCCATCACCGGCGGCGCGCCAGCTTTGGCGCAAGTCATCTCAAAAAGGTGCTGACGGCGCACATCCCAGCCGGTACCGCCATACTCCTCCGGCCAGTGGGGTGCTGCCCAGCCTTGGGAGTGCAGAATTCGCTGCCAGCGGATCGCGTCCTGCGGTACGGTGAACAGAGCGGAGCCGTTGAGCCAGCGCTCGCGGATATCGTCCGGCAGGTTGGCGGTAAGCCAGTCTTGGATGGCCGCAATGAAGGCGTCATCGGTAAGCGTGGCGAGGTCTTGCATGAGCTTGTGTCTCCCTGATTGACCCTATGGCAGCGGAGTTTCACCACAAACTCAAGAACAACCGGATCGTCAGCCAGAAATTGGCTTGATCTGCGTTGGCAAAGCGGGTCTCGTTGAGGCTGAAAATACCGAGCAGGAAGAAATACCATCATGTCCTCCACCACTTCCCTCGATGCCATGTTCCAGACCGCCGTTGATGCCGGCCAGGTTGCAGGCGTCACCGCCATGGCCGCCAAGGCCGATGGCACAATGCTCTATCAGGGCGCGCATGGTGTCCGCCGCGTCGGCGATGCCCAGCCAATGACCGAGGACACGGTGTTCTGGCTCGCCTCCATGACCAAGGCGATCACCTGTGTCGGCATGCTGCAACTGATTGAGCAGGGCAGGGCCGCCATGGACCAACCGGCGGCGGAACTGCTGCCCGCTCTGGCGAACCCGCAGCTGCTGACCGGGTGGAGCGCCGACGGCCAGCCGCAACTGCGCCCGGCGAGCAAGCCGATTACGGTCCGCCACCTGCTGACCCACACCAACGGCATGAACATCTTCATGTGGGACCCGGACATGGCCCGCTATATGGAGACCACCGGCACCCCGCGCGAGATCGACCCGGATGAGCCGAAGCTCAACCTGCCGCTGATGTTCGAGCCGGGCGCGCGTTGGCAGTATTCCTCCGGCATAGACTGGGCCGGCGTTGTGATGGAGGCGATCACTGGCAAAAAACTCGGCGTCTATCTCAAAGAGGCAATCTTCGACCGCCTCGGCATGGACAGTACCGGCTTTGCCCGCACCGATTCGATGTACGCGCGTCAGGCCTCGCTACATCTGCGTCAGGCCGATGGCTCTCTCGCTCCCCAGGTGATGGCACCGAACAAGCCGCCACGGATCGAGCGCGGTGGCGGAGGTCTCTACTCCACCACCGGCGACTACATGACGTTCATGCTGGAGCTGCTGAATGATGGCGGCCGACTGCTGAAGCCGGAGACCATGCCGCTGGTGCGCGAGAACCAGATGGGCGACTTGCGGGTGACGCCGATGATCACCACCAACCCGCCGCTCTCTTTCGATGCGGAGTTCTTCCCCGGCGTGCCCAAGGCCTGGACCGCAGCCTTCCTCACCAATCTGGAGGATGCTCCCACCGGACGCAGCGCCGGCTCGCTGGCCTGGGCGGGGCTCACCAACTGTTATCAATGGATCGACCCCAAGAAGGGTGTGGCCGGCGTCGTGCTTGCCCAGCACCATCCCTTCGCAGACCCGGCCGTGCTCGACCTGCTCTATGGGCTGGAGCGCGGTGTTTACGGGATGGTGGGTTAACCGAAAGCTGCAGCGGCGCTGTGATCCTGCACGTCGCGCTGAGGCGCAAATAACGGAGGTTCCATGCCTGACACGTCCGATCCGGCATCGCCATCTCACTCGATTGAGCCGCCGCAGGAAGGCGACGACCGCAAGCTGCTGCTCTACCCCTACAGTCGCGGCCGTCCGGCCATTCGACCGGCGGAGGCCAAGCGGCAATGGATGGATGATAGCCCGCAGAGCTACGCCTATCGTTGCTTACCGCTGACCATAGCCAATACCCACGGGTGGGAGATACTGTGCGGGCGCAGCTTTTCGGCGATCTGGAACGGTGGGCCGGCCAAGCAGGATGTCGAACTGACCTTCGACCCGAACGAGCCCAAGCCAGATGATGTTGTGGTCACGCCCATGTCGCACTTTGGCGTCGGCACCATCACCTTCGAGTTGGGCATGCTGTTTCAGACGCCGCCCGGCTGGAACCTGATGATCATGGGGCCGCTCAACGCGCCAAAGGATGGCGTCAGCGCCCTTGCCGGGGTCATCGAGACCGATTGGAGCCCGTACACCTTCACCATGAACTAGAAACTGACGCGCCCCGGCCTGAAAGTGTCGTTCCAGCAGGGCGAACCGATTGCGCACCTGATGCCGATGCAGCGCGACAGCGTCACCCGCTTTCAACCGGAAATCCGGCAATTTTGGAGCAATGTTGATCTGGCCAACCGCAATGCCGAGTGGAGCAAGTCCCGCACCGAATTCTCCGAAGGGCTGCGCACGCACGAGCAAAAGGCCGTGGCGGAGAAATGGCAGAAGGCTTACTATCGCGGCAATCAACCGGATGGCTCAGCCGGGCCGCCGGACCATCAAATCAAACTGCGGGTCGCGGATTTCGCCGATAAGCGCCCTGGCGCGGCGGCGGTCGGCGGCACCAAACCCACCCAGGAGTAACTCAGTATTATGGAATTCCGCAATCTGGGCCGATCCGGCCTGCGCGTCTCTGCCGTTGGTCTTGGCTGCAACAATTTCGGTGGGCGTATTAAGGACTTGGAGCAGACTCGCGCTGTCATCCACGCTGCCTTTGACGCCGGCATCACGTTGTTTGACACGGCAGACCGCTACGGCGATTTCGGCGGCTCTGAAACGCAAATGGGCCAGGTGCTGGGCGCCAAGCGCAAGGACATCGTGCTGGCCACGAAGTTCGGCGGCGCCATGGACAATGGCCCGCGCAAGGGTGCCTCTCGCGGTTGGATCATGCAGTCGGTGGAGGACTCGCTGCGGCGGTTGCAGACCGATTGGATCGACCTCTACCAACTGCATTTCCCCGACGCCAACACGCCCATTGACGAGACGCTGCGCGCGCTCGACGACCTCGTGAAGCAGGGCAAGGTGCGCTATGTCGGCAGCTCCAACTTGCGCCCGTGGGAGATGGTGGAGGCCAGCTTTACCGCGGAGTTGAACAAGATCGGCGGCTTTGTTTCGGCGCAGGAGGAATACTCCATGCTGGTCCGCGATATCGAGTCCGACCTGTTGCCGGTGGCGCGGCGCTATGGCTATGGCCTGCTGCCATATTATCCGCTGGCGAACGGCCTGCTGACGGGCAAGTACAAGCGCGACGTGATGCCGGAAGGCGCGCGCCTGACGCTGGACCCGCGCAAGAGCGACAACAAGTATATCAACGAGACCAACTGGAACCGGGTCGAGCAACTGACGGCCTTTGCCGAAGAGCGCGGCCACACCCTGCTGGAGCTGGCCTTCGCCTGGCTGCTGGCCGAGCCCGCCACCTCCAGCGTCATCGCCGGGGCGACCAAGCCCGAACAGGTACACGGCAACGCGGGCGCCGCTAGTTGGAACCTATCCGCCGACGATATGGCCACCATCGCCAAGATCATCGCTTAAGGCTCGGCCCCTTCCCCGAAGCTACGGAGGCTTGTCCGGGATATTTTCTGCCTTCCCGGAACCTGCATTGCAGGTATCCGGGATCTCCCGACGGGTTCGCACCCGCCTCACGCAGAGATCCCGGCTCTCCGCTGTGCTTCGACCGGGAAGGCTGGAAATCTTACGGTAAGTAATGCCCTCTCAAGGATCCTCGCCCGATGTTCGAGACCATAGACAAAGCCATCACCAACGCCATCGACACAAAGCGCGTCGCTGGCGTTGTCGCCATGGTGCAGACCGCCGATGGCAAAACGCTCTTTGAAACCGCCCAGGGCGTGCGCAGCCTGGAGACCGGCGTACCGATGTCGCTGGATACGGTCTGCATGATCTTCTCCATGACCAAAGCCATCACCTCCGTCTGCGCCTTGCAGCAGGTGGAGGCCGGTAAGATCGGCTTTGACGAGCCGCTGGACAAGCTGCTACCCGACCTGGCGAACCGCCCGGTGCTGGAGGGCTTCGACGCCGCCGGCCAGCCAATCCTTCGCCCGAAAAAGGGCGACATCACGCTCCGCCGCCTGCTGACCCACACCTCTGGCTTTGTCTATGACACATGGAATGAGAATGCTAAGCGCTACGCGGAAGTGACGAAAACCCCAAGCCCACGTCTGCGCCAGAAGGCCAGTCTTCTAATGCCGCTGGCCCGGGATCCTGGCGAGCGGTGGGAGTATTCCATCGGCATCGATTGGGTCGGTCAGGTGATCGAGGCGCTCAGCGGTCGAACGCTAGGTGCCTACATGGCGGAGCACGTGTTCGGTCCGCTGGGCATGACCAGCACCATCTTTGACCCAACGCCGCAGCTTGAGGCGCGCAAGGCACAGTTACATGCCCGCCAGCCTGACGGCTCGCTGAAGCCGATCCAACTGCCGAAGGCTGAAAAACCGGAGTTCGAGGCGGGCGGCGGCGGCCTGCATTCCACCGTTGGCGACTATATGCGCTTCTCGCAATGCATCCTGAACGGCGGCGCGCCGCTGTTAAAGCCAGAGACCATGCCGCTGGTGCGCGAGAACCAGATGGGCGACCTGCGGGTGACGCAATTGCCGACCTTCAACCCGCAACTCTCCAACGCGGCGGAATTCTTTCCCGGCCTGCCCAAGGCCTGGAGCGCCGCCTTCATGCTGAACCTGGAACAGGCGCCGACCGGCCGCAGTGCCGGCTCCATGGCCTGGGCCGGGCTCAGCAACTGCTATCAGTGGATTGACCCGCACAAAGGCGTCTGCGGCACGATCCTGACCCAGACCCTGCCATTCTGCGATGCGGATGTGTTGGGCTTGTTTGATAAATTGGAACGCGACGCCTACGCGGCCATTGGCTAAAAGCAACACGTGAGGAAATACAGCAATGACAAATCAAGCGGGCAATGACGGCGTCGTCTTCGTCGGATGTGATATGCAACCGGACGGCGGCGGTCATGCCCATTCTCAGCCAAAGCGGCGTGAGGTTGTCGTCAATGGCAAGCGCGTAAAGACCGTGGATATTCACGCCCATTGCGTTGTGCCAGAGGCCATCGCGCTGATGGGCCAAAGCCTCGGTGGGGGAGGGATGCGCACCGATTTGGACCTGCACAACGCGGTCGATATTCGGCTGGGAGTCATGGATGCCCAAGGGATCGATGTGGAGGCGCTTAGCATTAACCCGAACTGGTATCGGGTCGACGACCGAGACAAAGCGGCCAAGATCATCGACATCCAGAACGAGGCCCTGGCCGAGGCGTGTGCGGCCAACCCAGATCGGTTCGTCGCCTTCGCTTCTGTCGCAATGCAATTCCCGGAGCTAGCGGCGGCGCAGTTGGAGGAAGGGGTCAAGAAATACGGCCTGCGCGGCGCCGCCATCGGCTGCAATGTCGCTGGTGATGAGATCGCCGATCCGAAATTTCACCCATTCTGGGCCAAAGCAGAACAGCTTGGCGTGCTGGTGTTCATCCATCCGCAGGCTGATGGCGCTCCAACTCAACTGGGCCATCGGTTCAAGGGCAACGGCTATCTCAGCAATGTCATTGGCAATCCGCTGGAGACGACGATTGCGCTGTCGCACCTGATCTTCGAAGGCACGCTGGACCGCTTTCCAGGCTTAAAGATCTGCGCAGCCCATGCCGGCGGCTTCCTGCCGTCCTACGCGGGTCGCTTCGACCGCGGCTGCCCAACCCGCCCAGACCTATGCCCAGGCGGTGAGCATGGCTGTATCGAAAAGGCGCCATCGGAGTATCTCAAGCAACTCTATTACGACACGATGCTGTTCCGCCCCGAAGGCGTGCGCCATCTGGCAGCGGAAGTTGGTGTTAGCCAGTTGATGGTTGGCACCGACTATCCCTTCCCATGGACCGACACCGCCATTGACCTGATCCTGGAAACGCCGGGACTAAGCGACGACGACCGGGTGGCGATTTTGGGTGGCACAGCGGCGAAGCTGATGGGGATAGCCTGACTGCACCTTCCGGATCGATACCACCAACAGGAGCCTACCGATGCCCCCACCACCCAAGAATCGCGAACTCTATAACGCGACCATCAAGATGTTTGGCTCACAGCCAGAACCGGCCTTTGAGAGTACCGAGCGACAGGTGGCCGATTGGGGGCGAGAATGGGGCTGCGATAACGATGTGGGCCAGATCAGGCTGGTGCTGATGCACCGGCCTGGTGCGGAGTTCGACGTGATCGACCGGTCGCGCCGGATCAATGAATTGGGCTCCTTTGGTGACCTGGAAACGGGGTGGTATTGGCAGAGCGATACTATTCCTGACCTGGCCGAACTCCAGGCCCAGCACGATGCTTTAGCAGATGCATTGAGGGCAGAGGGCGCGGAGATTGTCTATCTGGACGAGGTAAAAGGCCATCGCTTTAAGTCGGTCTACACGCGCGATTCATCCATGGCCATTTCAGGCGGTGCTATCGTCAGCCGCATGGCTCCCCGCATGCGTCACGGCGAAGAACAGACCGTTGCCCGCACGCTGGCCCAATTGGGTATGCCTATCATTCGGACGATTACCGGCTCTGCGATGATAGAGGGAGGCAGCTTTGCCTGGCTGAAACCGGGGCTTGCCGCCATTGGCCGAGGGATTCGCGTCAACGATGAAGGCATTGACCAGCTCCGCGAAGTGCTGGCGCGCCAAGGGGCGGAGTTGTTGGTTACCGACTTGCGGGCCTATAGCATCCACCTGGATGGCTGGCTGCTGATGGTCGACAAAGATTTGGCTCTGCTGGACCCGCGGGGCCTTTCCTACACTTTCCTGCAACAGCTAAAAGCGCACGGAATCCGCTGGATCGAAATGGGCGCGGACGACAATGCCTGGTGCGTCAATGGATTAGCCGTCCGCCCTGGCCGCGTATTGATGCCAGAAGGCCTCTCCGAGCGCACCCGGGCAGAATTGGAAGATCATGGCGTTGAAATCGTCACAGTGCCCTATGACAAAATCCAGTTGAACGGCGGCGGCATCCATTGCTCCACCTGCCCGTTGATCCGAGATCGGATTTAGGTAGGGCTGACCCGGCGGGGGAAACATGGTTAGGGCAATAGCCTAGCGAAGCGGCAAATGATAGGGCGCCAGGTAACTACCCCAGGGCTATCGCATTTGGCCGATGATGGTTCTGGCGAATTCATTGGACCAGCCTGATC
>Ga0055584_100003504_pt1 | contig 15487 bp, 15 predicted proteins | sample OSDHelmetaG_FD_58716 | JGI IMG/M metagenome (GOLD analysis project Ga0055584, IMG submission 58716) | Pelagic marine sediment microbial communities from the LTER site Helgoland, North Sea, for post-phytoplankton bloom and carbon turnover... | ecosystem: Environmental > Aquatic > Marine >... | reverse complement strand
CGATGACTCCTATCAGGGATGGGACGTTTTTACGGAGGACAATCAAATCAAAGCATTTATGTTGATTAATAATCCAATGGTAAATTCTTCTGTAATGCTTCGCAATAAAAGTGGAATATGGGGTAAGAAGGTGCGTTACGATGAGTCCTTAGATCGAGCCGAAGATTATCAATTTTGGTTGGATTGCGCGAAGCAAAATTTAGGAATGGCAAACTTAACCACACCCCTTATCAGCTATAAAACCAATGCGAAGCGAAGTGCAAATGATACGGAATTGGCCTTATCGCGAAGTATCCGCGAAAAGGCGTTTGGTTTGTTTGATTTGAATTTCAATGAGCTGGACTTGAATGCTGCTTATCATACATTCGCTGAGAAGGCTTCAACTCGCTCGTCCAATAAAGTTAAATTTGAACATATTCTGATTCGAAATCATCCGAATAAGTCCTTGATGAAATCCGTTTTGAAAAGACACCGAAAACGATCAACGATTTGGAGTCGCATAAAGCACAGAATCATTGGATGATTGGTTTCAGTTCTTGTGTACCCGTTGAAAACATGTAATTCAAAATTCAAAAAAAATGGTTTGCTTTGAAAGACGCCATGCGAATACACTTGATTTCGATAGGAGGTGCGGTAATGCACAATTTTGCACTTGCCCTGCATGATGTAGGACATCATGTTTCGGGCAGTGACGATGCTATTTTTGAGCCATCCAAGGGAAGATTAGATCAACATGGTTTATTACCTAAAGAAATGGGATGGGATGCAGCACGTATCACGGCTGATATTGATTTTATTATTCTTGGTATGCATGCTAGACAAGACAACCCAGAACTGTTGAAAGCAAAGGAATTGGGATTGCCCATGTATAGTTTTCCAGCTTACACTTTCGAACAATCCAAAGACCAGACAAGAATGGTGGTTGCGGGCAGTCACGGTAAAACAACAACAACGGGTATGCTCATGCATGTTTTTGATGCCCTTCAAAAGGAATTTGATTACCTAGTTGGATCGCAATTGGATGGCTACCAGCGTATGGTGCAGTTCTCTGATGCACCCATTATTCTGATAGAAGGAGATGAATACTTGAGTTCACCCTTAGATCTACGTCCCAAATTTTTGCATTACAAGCCTCAATTGGCTATGATTACGGGCATTGCTTGGGACCATATTAATGTTTTTCCTACCTATGCCAATTATGTAGAGCAGTTTGAATTGTTTATGCGATCTATGCCTAAAGGTTCCGTATGCTTTTATAATCAAGACGATAAAGATTTGAATGCGCTAGCGATTGCTATTAAAGGTCAAATAGATGTAAACCTTAAACCTTATGGAATCCTGCCCTATTCTACCGCCAAGGAAGGGATTGTCATTCACTTTGAGGGAAAGGATTATCCCATGCCGTGGTTTGGGAAACACAATGTGTCCAATGTGACGGGGGCGATGTTGATGGCTAAAGAATATGGCATAAGCCATGTCGATTTTATACAATCCATGCAAAGTTTTGGAGGTACTGCAAGAAGGCTTGAAACCCTTTATGAAGACTCCAATTTGACCGTGATACGCGATTTTGCGCATTCACCAAGCAAGTTAAAAGCTACTACAGAAGCGGTTAAAGAGCAATATCCAAATAGAAACGTCATTGCAGTTTTTGAATTACACACATTCAGTAGTTTGCAAAAGGATTTTCTACCCCATTATTCCGATTGCATGGCAAAAGCAGATCAGGCGATGGTTTATGTAGATCATCATGTATTTGAATTGAAGAAAATGCCCGCATTGGAAGCCTCAGCGATTAAAAGCGGGTTTGGTTCACCCATTCAAGTGCTCAACTCAAAACAGGCACTCATCGATGCAATAAAATCAAGCGATCTAGGAAATACGGTGTTGCTTTTGATGTCATCCGGGTCATTCAGTGATTTAGCTTTGGATGAAATTATCTAATGACTAAAAATCAACATATTCAGGATGGTGACTGGGGAGAACAAGTGGCGACTGAATACCTAGAGAATATGGGTTATGCCGTGTTGTACCGCAATTGGAGATATAAGAAAGCTGAGGTAGATATTATTTGTGTAAATCAGGAAAAGTTGGTTTTTGTTGAGGTGAAATATCGAAAAACGGATTACTTCGGGGAACCGGAGAATGCGATTTCAGATGAGAAAATTAGGAAATTGCAAGAGGCCGCAGAAGGTTTTATGGATCAATATCCGAAGTTTGATGAAATCCTATTTGATATCATAAGCATCGTTGGCCCAAGAAAGGATGCTAAATTAACGCATTTTAAAGATGCATTTTTCCCTTTTGGGGAGTAATAAAGAGCTTAGTTGGTCTTTTTAAATGCGTTTAATAAGATTCGCTTAAGTAACCATGGAGCAAACTTATGAACCAAGTAGGTTGTCTTTCCAATAGGAGAGAACACTGATTTATTGGTTCGGTTTTCAACCATTTTCATGAGCCTCAGAGCCACTTTAGATACCGGTTCTTGTTTTACATTTGAGCGGTTGGGAAGTGAAACAGAATTGCCGTCTCGGTCTAAAAACTTTTTCTCGGGGTCATTTTCAGTGAAACCCACATAGGCCAAACCAATATGGACTTCCTTGTCATGCAATTCAATGCGCAATGATTCTGTGATTCCTTTGAGTGCCATTTTAGAGCTTGAGTATGCAGAATACCCTCCAATTCCATGGATTCCTGCTACACTGCCAATGAATAATACAGAACCTTTGGTTTCAATCAAGGCGGGCAATGCTGCCTTTGTCATAAAAACAGTACCCATCACATTTACATTAAAAATGGATTGAAAAACGGAAGGGTCAATGTCTTGAATCATGGTTTGTGATGCCAAACCTGCATTGTTTATCAAGACGTCAATTTTGCCATATTGAGTAAGTGTTTGCACAATAATTTGCTGGCAGTCTTCATACTTGGAAACATCACCAACCACACCAAACACCTCTTTGCCTTCACTTTTCATGGATTCAACGGCCTTATTCAATCGAGTCTCATTACGTGCATTTAATACAACTTTGCCTTCTAATGCGGTTATTTGTTCAGCAATATTTCTCCCAATTCCGATACTGGAACCCGTAATAATCACTACTTTATTCTTCCAAAAACTCATTTATACGTAGTCATTTTCTTTAAACCAATCATAGCATTTTTGTATGGCCAAATCGATAGAAGTTTGTGGCATATTCAGTTCTTTTATGGCTCTACTGCTGTCCATAAACTGATCTACACAAGATATTCTAGCAACCTCCTTACTGATCAAGGGAGGTTTCTTGGTTAATTGGGCAATTGCACTTCCAAACCATCCACTCAATAAGATAAGTGCATTCGGCATTTTAATACTTGGAGCTGGCATCCCCACAATTTTAGAAACTTTATCAAAGTATTCCTTATAACTCATGTTTACTCCGCCTGCAACAAAATAATCTCCATCAATCGTAGATTCTAGTCCATTTACAATAGCATGGGCCACATCATTTACATACACAAAGTTTCGCCCTCCACCCGAATAGAATTTTAATTTTCCTTTGGCTAAAGTTTGAATCAATTTGCCAGAACTGGGCAAAGAATCATACGCACCAATCATAAAAGTCGGAAGAATGGCAATACTACTTAAGCCATTTTTTTTAGAAGCTTCCATTACTAAATTCAGTGCGGTATGTTTTGAATCGATATAGTCTAATCCAAATTTTTGACCGGGGAAATCATATTTTGAACCTTCAGACTTGGGGGTGTTTACTGAACTTCCTGAACCGATGTAGACAAACCGCTTAATATTGCTTTCCAAAGCGGATTTGATCATGTTTTGGGTTCCTTCAATATTTACCTTGTTAACCATTTCAGAACGAGCTGGCCAAACGCTTGTATTGGCTGCTGCATGTATGACAGCATCGCACTCTTGCATGGGTGTTAAAAGGGTTTCTGGTTTAAGGATATCTCCTTTAAATTGGGTGATGTTTAGCCCATCTAAACTGGTTGAATTGCTTGAAGGGTGCAATAAAACGGATACTTGATGATTCTTTTCTATAAGTAGGCGGACTAAATTACTACCAAGCAATCCATCAGCACCTGTTACTAATACTTTCAAGGGGCGAAGATAAAAGGATTAAATGAGCTTTCTACTCTTGGTGGTCCACATTCAACCCATTACCTTTGTATTTCGTAATCTATGCAGGAATTAACACCATATTTTGCACATGAAACCGCTGTAATTGATGCAGGTTGTAAAATTGGCAACGGCACTAAAATTTGGCATTTCAGCCATATCATGCCCAATTGTGTGATTGGAGAAGGCTGTAATATTGGCCAAAATGTAGTGGTTTCACCTGAAGTTGTTTTAGGCAAGAATGTAAAAATTCAAAATAACGTGAGCATTTATTCTGGGGTAACTTGTGATGATGATGTGTTTCTTGGCCCAAGCATGGTATTTACCAACATTACCAACCCGCGTTCTGCAATTATTCGCAGAGGCGAGTATTCTAAAACTCATGTGGGCAAAGGGGCAAGTATTGGTGCAAACGCAACCATTGTTTGTGGACATGACATAGGACCTTTTGCCTTTATTGGAGCGGGTGCAGTGGTTACTCGAACCGTGCCAGCGTATGCTTTGGTGGTAGGCAATCCAGCCAAGCAAATGGGTTGGATGAGTGAATTTGGCCATCGATTGAATTTTGATGATACGGGTAAGGCACTTTGCGAAGAAAGCGGAGAGGCCTATTTACTTGAAGGAGATTTGGTCCGTAAATTACAGTAGTCTCGATTAAGGTTTTGCACGAAGCCGAATATCCAGGGCTCGTATAATTTTCTTCTTAGCAGGGTTTCTTAATGCATGTCGAATAACCCATTTTAATTCTTTAGAGGCATCTGTGAGCCAATTTTCACAAAGGTCTAAGGCTAAGTCCATATGATCTTTTGCAATATCGCCTAGATGATTTGCTACACTTCTTCTCACATATAAATCGGGGTCATTCTTGAGCAATTCGAGTATTGGAAGGGAAGGGCTAGGGTCCTTAGCCAAATCAACCAACTTACTTGCCCAGGGTAAGCGTGGTCGTGTTCCTTCAGAACAGAGTCTTCTAACGTGAGGGTCTGGGTCATTCATCCACAGATAAAGCTGGTCAAATGTCCGCTTCGGTTGATTCGCTATAAAGGCGCGGATTGAAAATTCAGCTGTAAATCGTTTGGTTAGTTCATATTGGGCCCGCATGGAGATGTCAAAAGGATCTTTCTGGTTATTATAACTTATGTCTAATCCATATCGTTCAATAAAGCTAATATGTGGCATATAAAACATTCCTGATAATCCTAAATCAGTTGTTTGGCTTAAAGGGGGTGTTAATGAAGCCAGTAGAATTCCTATTGCTTCTGTATAGTAATTTGGCAAATGGTTTTTTAGCACTGCTGCAATATGATATCCCCGGTCTTTTAAAGCCAATTCTTCAATCCCGTTCATGCAATCCTTTTCAAATGCTTCTGCATCAAATGTGGCATGGACCATTTTCAAGTTTAACCCCAATTGGCTCACTGCACCTAAGTCTAAGACCAATTTTAGTGGAACCCCTTTTTGGATGGATGCGGGTGCTGCTGGTAATTTGGGTTCTGACATATGTTTTTTTCGTTGTCACTTAACTGGGATTGTCCCATTACGATATAAATCCAGGGCCTCATTAAATAGTTGCTGGATGGTTTCAATGGGTAAATCCTGGTTCGCCGGTACCGGTAGCGTTTTCATTCGCTTTCTGGAACCTGCTTCCAGCATCGGATGGTCTAAGTTATTTCCTTCTACAAAAAGGATATATGGTTCCTGTGATTTTTTGTCTATCCAGAGGTAACAAAACATTTTGTTTTTGAAACAAAAGCAAGGCATTCCATATTTCCGGGTTTCGGTAACATGGCAGTCTGTGTTGAGGATTATATCCCGTAAGGTGAGTAAACAGCTCTTGTTTGGCTCGGTCAAGTTCAAGTAGAATTGCGCTAAATCGTGCATTTTTTTATGCGTTTCCTGCAATGATTTCCAAGGTTTGGTTCTCATCCTTTAGCGGCACACTTTTTTTCATTTTTTTTTGAATCACTTTAAAATGATGTTCGTCTTCAGGAGTAACAAGGGTCAGTGCTTCACCCGGGTTTTCGGCTCTTCCGGTTCTGCCAATGCGATGCACAAAATCTTTGGGGGATCGTGGCAATTCATAGTTAATCACAAAAGGCAAGAATTGAATATCAATTCCCCTGGCCAATAAATCTGTTGCAACCAGAACCCTTAGCTTACCCAATTTAAAATGATGAAGTGCATCGGTTCTAGAATGCTGACTCTTTTTACTATGCACCGCGCGTGCTTGAATGTTATGTTTATTCAATTTGTCGGCAACTAAATCGGCTTGATAAATAGATGAAGTGAAAATCAACACTTGCTCCATTTTCCGATGTGAGATCAGAGCACGTAATAATGGCCCTTTTTGTTCTGGGCTAACAGCATACGCAGTTTGCTGAATTAAATCAATATGACTCTCTTCGGGGAGAATATTAATGACCAATGGATCCTGTAAAAGTGCATTTTGCACATCTTCAATTTTTGGGCTTAACGTGGCCGAAAACAGCAAATTTTGACGTTTTTTGGGCAAAAAAGTGAATATTTCGTCCATTTCTTCCTTAAATCCGCGATTTAGCATTTTGTCTGCTTCGTCTAAAACAAGTGTTTTTACAGCCGAAAGATGCACCGCATTGGATTGAATTAAATCGAGCAATCTTCCTGGAGTTGCCACCAAAATCCTAACATTATTCATGGCCAATCGTTGCACATTAATAGAAACGCCACCATGTACCGCGATACACTTGCAGCGTGAAGGTACGGCAATCGCAAATTGCTTAAAAACGTCCGATACTTGAAGGGCCAATTCACGCGTGGGAACCAAAACTAAAACACTCACATGTCTTGCCTTTGGAACCGGTATGCTTTCCATATTTGCAAGTATGGGCAGTACATAACTGGCTGTTTTACCCGAGCCGGTTTGGGCAATGCCCATCAAATCCTTTTTAGCAAGAATAGTCGGAATGGCCTGTTCTTGAATGGGGTATGGATCGGTATAATGCTGCTTAGTTAAGACATTCAGCAAATATTCGGGAAGATTCAAATGAGCGAAGGACATGTATTCTTTTTGGATGCCCAGCAAAGGTAAGCGGAATTAAGGTCAATTGAAGATTCGGTTTACCGATCTTTTGGAAGTTATAAAATACTGCTCGTCATTAAGTTTTCGATGTCATTTAAATTCATAACTGAATTAACTATTCATATATGGACCTTTCAACTTTATTTTTTATTCCGGGGATAGTCTGTAGATATTCGAATATGGACTCGGCCTCCATATCGGAGAGTTGTGTATAGGGCATCATCGGGTATTGTAGTGCTTTTTTGCCTTTTTTCATGCCGTATTTAACTGCATTTACAAACTCCTCTTTGGTCCAAGATCCGATACCTGTTTCATTGTCCGGAGTTAAATTTGGGGTTAACATTATTCTGCCTTGTAAATCTAATGGCTTATTCCCTCCAGCAAAATAACCTTTGCTCAATTCGGGTGCTAAGAAATTATTGGTTTTAAAATCAGCGGAGTGACAAGAGAAACAGTCCAAGTTTTGCGCTAAATACTTCCCAAGTTCAACTTTATTATTCGTATCCGGCATTTCAATTTTTTCTGAAGGGAAAGTGAATGGTTTAAATGCGACACGACAGAGAATTTTTGTTAATAAGGAGGGGTCAGATGGAGTGTCTGGGCTATCGTCTGGTGTTACCATGGAGTTATTCGATTGTAAAAAGGATAAAATTGCATTAATATCCTCATCGGCCATTTTTGGCAATTTGGCCATCCTTTATGAACAACGATGTCATGAAATCCGATTTTTCCACTTTTCTTGACGAGAGTTCGATATCTTTCAAAATCATGTTTTGCTCCCTCATAGGTGTGATCACCGTATATAAACAAATAATCTATTTCCCTTCCATTTAAAAGGATCTTTAGTTTTTCAAAAGTTTGGTCAGAATGAGAATCTCCTCTAATTAGTTCAATGTTTTGATTCGTTCTTGCAAAGGATTTGTAAATGGGGATTTTCCAATCAGGATAGCCACCGCCAAACTCGCCACCAGGGAGGTCTATAGAGATTATTAAGGCATTAGTTGATGCCAGTCGAGCAGCCATAAATAAGGTTCCTCCATTTGCTGTGCCAATCTCGACAATGATTTTTGGTTTCATTGTTTCAATTTGTTTTGCTAACTGCAGCAATTCTTCTTTAAATTGCCATGGGGTGATCAATTCGGCTTTTTTTGAAAAAAGGAAGTCTATTGTTTCCGCACTATCCATAGCATTCAGGTTGCCTATTTCTTTTAAAAGAGTTTTAAACCCTCTTTTTATCAAGAATTTCGAAATATATTTTTTCATCATTTTATTTGGTAATTAATCATAACGTTTTGGCTATGCAATGAAGGGCATTTCGGAGCTCTTTTCTTACAGCCGAGTAAAAAATCCAATCAAGATAATGAAAAGAATTGACAACTCACTAATCGCTCTATCTTGTATGGCCATTGTTCGCAAGCGTTATTTTCCTTTTGTGTTTCCAGCAAGGATATGTTGGGAGGGCAAATTATCCAAAGGACTGGGTGTATTTAATAGTTGATTGTGATGAACCAAAATGATTCCAGAAACTTAAATTCTAATCCAATTTTATTGTGCATTAATACCGGTTAAACTTCTCTACACTAAGCATTAGATTTAATACCTTTGTGCCATGTCCAAGCAAATTTTGGTTACTGGGGGTTTAGGATACATCGGTTCGCACACCTTGGTAGCATTAGTGGAGGCTGGGTACACTCCTGTTATCATTGATAATCTGGTAAATTCCAATCGTGGAGTACTAAAACGACTTGAAAGTATTTGTAACCAAGAACTTCCCTTTTACGAGTTTGATATTTTGGATACTGAGCAGCTCAAAAGCACGCTTGAAAAGCATTCCATACAAGCGGTGATACATTTCGCAGCTTTTAAGGCTGTTGGAGAATCGGTGCAAATGCCATTAAAATATTATGAGAACAATGTTGGCGGAATTATCAGCCTGCTTAAAGCAATGGATAATCAAGGTGTCAATCACTTGGTGTTTAGTTCCAGTTGCACCGTGTATGGTGAACCCGATGAATTGCCGGTTACGGAAGAAACGCCCATGAAACCTGCTACTAGCCCATATGGAGCAACCAAACAAATGGGGGAACAAATACTGGAGGATGGCAAACCAAGGGTAATCGCTTTGCGCTATTTTAATCCAATTGGCGCACATGAATCCGCTCAAATTGGAGAAATGCCATTGGGGATACCCAGTAATCTCATCCCATATGTAACGCAAACCGCTATTGGGAAAAGAGATCAGTTAACGGTAAATGGAGATGACTATCCAACCAAGGATGGAACCAATATCCGCGACTATATTCATGTAATGGATTTGGCAGAAGCGCATGTTGCTGCCATAAAACGGCAAGAGAAAGACGCCAAGGATTTTGAGGTGTTTAATATAGGAACAGGACAAGGAAACTCAGTGTTAGAAGTACTTAAAACCTTTGAAGAAGTTAATAAACTCAAGTTGAATTATAAAATGGGTCCCCGCAGAGATGGTGATGTGATGCAAGTATATGCGGATGTAAGCAAGGCCAATAAAATCCTGGGTTGGAAACACCAACGGACCCTACAAGATTCCTTGCGCAGTGCTTGGAAATGGGAGCAATTTGCAGCAAACCTTCCCTCTTGATTCAATCCAAAGACATACGCGATGAAGCTGCCATAGCAGAAGACTTACTCAATTTTACGGGGCGGAGTTTATTTTTAACGGGAAAAGCAGGAACCGGTAAAACCACCTTCTTACTCAATTTTTTAGCTAAAACACAAAAGAAAGCAGTGGTTGTCGCGCCAACGGGAGTGGCGGCTATTAATGCAGGCGGAATGACGATTCATTCGCTTTTTCAATTTCCTCCAGGTTTATTTGTGCCAGCAACATCAGGGGGGTATGGACAGGACAATGTGTTCAATCGTTCCAGTTTAACAAAGTCAATATTTCTTTCTAAGTCAAAACGAAAATTACTCAATTCAATCGACCTCTTGGTCATTGATGAGGTGAGTATGCTGCGTGCAGATTTGTTGGATGCTATGGATACGATGTTGCGTTCCATACGGAAAAACTACAATGAACCCATGGGTGGAGTTCAGGTGCTCTATATTGGAGATTTATGGCAACTGCCACCTGTGGTAAAAGATCAAGATTGGGCTGTTTTGGGATCGTACTATCAAAGTCCGTTCTTCTTTAGCGCAGCAGTAATTGAAGAAAGCCCTCCGGTCATTATTGAGCTGACAAAGATCTACCGTCAACAGGATGAGCAGTTTATTCATCTGTTAAATAACATTCGGAATAACACCTTGCACAAGGATGATTACTATGAATTGAACAAGCGGTATCAACCTGATAATATCGACTACGATCGCGATAATTATATCATTCTAACTACGCATAATTATAAAGCCAATCAAATCAATATGGCGAAGCTTCAGCAGTTGGATGGAGATGCTTATACCTATTCTTCGGAAATTCAAGGGGACTTTTCTGAAAACAGTTATCCGAATGAAACGGAGCTAACCCTTAAAGTTGGTGCGCAAGTGATGTTTCTAAAAAATGATTCGGAAGAAAAGAAGCGATACTACAATGGGAAAATTGGATCAGTAACTTCCATTCGATTGGACAAGGATGATGAGCCTGAAATTGAAGTGACTTTTCCCGATGGGATTGAGATGATTTTGGAAAAGGAGAGTTGGAATAACCTGCGTTTTGAGTACAATCAAGAAGAGGATAAGGTAGATGAAAAAGTGCTCGGCACCTTCACCCAATATCCAGTAAAACCTGCTTGGGCAATTACCATTCATAAAAGTCAAGGATTGACCTTTGAGGAAGTAGTGATTGATGCGGGAAGAGCATTTGCGCCAGGTCAGGTTTATGTGGCCTTGAGTAGGTGTACTACATTAAATGGGATCATGTTGCTATCAGAGATCACAGATGAAGCGATTTCTACCGATGAGCGCGTAGTTAATTTTACGTCTGACCAGCCGAGTATTGATGATTTAGAACAAATCTTGGCAGATGAACGGGTGGCTTTTGAACAACAATTGGTCTTGGATGTTTTCAGATTGAATGCCTTAAAGGAAGTAGCTTATCATGCGCATGATATCTACAAAGATCGCAAACCCAGTCCAAAATTGGGCGTACAAGAATTTGCAAGCAAAGTCTCCAAACAAGGCGTTGATTTATTGGGGATAGCAGATAAATATCGCAACGAGTTAATCAAAATTTTTAGGGAAGATGCTAAAAATATTAACCGGTTGAAGGAGCGTATGGGCAAGGCGGTTCCATATTTTACGGCACAAATCATCGAACAAATATTTTACCCTATTATTCAATTAGACTTGGTGCTTTCCAAGGCAAAAAAGGTGAAAGCCATACGCACAAAATTGAACGACTTGGAAGTGAATGTGCGCAAACAAATTAATCAATTGCAACGCGTACAATACCTAGGTTCTGATCTCTATGAAGGGGATTCAATGGAATTGAATGCCTTGAAGTCTGCTTATTTAGGAGATGTTGAAACGGATGCTGAAGAAAGTGCCAAGCAAGCCAATTTAAGCAGTCATGAGGTTAGTCTACAATTGTTTCAAGACGGGAAATCAGTAGCAGAGGTTGCTGTGGAAAGGGGTTTAGTAGAAGGGACTATCTATAGCCATGCTGCTAAACTAATTAAAGATAACTTGCTGAACGTAGAACATGTGTTGGATCAAAAAAGCATCGATCTCATTCAAGCTACGATTGATACATTTGAGAAAAAGCCGAGTGTAGGGCAATTACGCACCAAACTAAACAACCAGTTTTCCTATGGAATTTGTGCTTGTGTGTTGAATGTCGGCAGCTAGCAGGCTTATCTTTTTACAACAAGCTTTTGGGTTACCTTTTGGGTAGCGGTTTCAAGGGTAAAAAAGTACATGCTTCCTGCGGTTAATTTGGCAATATTCATGTTATAAACGTTTTTTCCTTGCGCTAGATTTTTCAATACGATTTTTTTAATCATCGCCCCCGTGGCATCCAAAACAGATAACGTTACGTCTTCCTGTTTAGCTAAATGGAAAGCAATATTTACAACTCCAACATTTGGATTGGGGTAAAGGCTTAGGTTTAACAAACTGTTGCTGGAAGCGTTTAAGTGGTCCGTGGAAAGCGCATTTGAATTCTTTATATAAACCTTAAATAATTGATTGCTGGCATCGCTTTGTGTTCCATTATTAATAAAAAAAATGTTGGGTAGCGTGCTGCTAATCCCTCCATAAATATATCCAATTAAGGTGCTATCCATGCTTAAGCTATCCAATTTAAACACATCATTATTGAAATGGGGGAAATCTAGGTTGGGTATAAATTCTGCACCAGCTCCCAATAGTGAAGGCATTACGATAGGCAATTTATATTCTGACATTTTACCATTTGCATCTCGAGTAACTCTTGCAATGGTATTTACAAAGGGCACATTATTATCTTGAATAAGGGTTCCAGCCGTATCATAGTATTGAGCGATACCACCGAAAAATAGGGTATGCATTGCATTATCCTTTTCAGAGTAAATGGGCAATGCGGGACAGTGGTAATGATTGTAATATTGTTTGAATGTAGAATTCAAGGCATATCCATTTGCGTCTACCAAGACGGAAGTTAAATAAGGCAGATTCACCGTTGGCTGGAAAACGCCTGAAAACATCGTAATGCCTTGTTTGCCATTCGGTAATATTTGCGGTTCAGCGTTGTAATCCCTGCGATGTAAATTAGCTGCATCGGTGTAGGGTGTTAAATGGGTAATGGTAATTAACCCATTGGTATTAGTAACATTAAACCTACGAATGGCATTGGTATAATCTTGAGTAAATCCCGGCCCGTGATTCGGTCCCATTGGGTTGTATCTGCCCATAAATTTCTGACCTCCCAACAAATAGAATGTGGAATCTATCTTTTTTAATCTACCCCCCGTAACCTGAAATTCGGTATCCGTGATTTGCGTGATAAAGCTGGTAAAGGCGGTTTGATTTATAACCGCATTGATTACTTCAGAAACTTTTATCGAAGTGAAATTTTTGAAGGTAACATGGTCAGAAGCGGTGGCACTATATCCATAGCCCCCTGTGCAATATAAATAATCCCCTTCTTGAAAGAATTGCATATTGGTAGAACTCATCTGTTCTTGGAGTGATGCAGGCAGTGATGTAATTGGGGCTGACCATTTTTTCTGCGCAATCGGATCCACCACAATAAGCTGATTATTATGGCCAGCTATATCGAAGCTTGAAAAGGGTTGTCTTTGGTGTAACCCATCCAGACGTCCTCCAACGATTAGCCATTTGCCTTCATGTTGTCCAAAGGCATAGGATTGAAGACCACCAAGGCCAGAAATATTGAACGGTTGAATACTTATTTCAAACGGTGCAGTTTGAGCGTAATTGTAACTGGATATTCCAAATAATGCGAGGAGTAATATGAGTTTAACCTTATTTTTTTTCATGGACAATTGGGTTGGATTTCTTATTTCTTCAAAGTTAGACTACTCCCAAAAAAGTAAAGGTAACAAAGGTCACAGAGCAGGTTAATTTTTTTTGTAGATACCTGCATAGGCTTTGTGTAATAATCATGTTTTTGACTCTATAATTATTAATGCTCGTTGTGGTTAAAGCACTTCAAACCCAAAACTATTTTTCAATTCTTGCGCAGTAAATGCTTGGATACTCACCTCCATCAGTATATCAACCAAGGGTTTATCATTCCCATCGGTGGCTACTTTCTCAATGGTTTCTAATACTTCAGTCCCTTGAATGATTTGTCCAAAAATCATATAATCTCCATCTAAATTGGGCAGTCCTTGTTCTTTGTTCACAATATAAATTTGACAGGCATTGGATTGTTTGCCAGCATTATTATCTCTTCCCATACCCAAAGCACCATAAATGTGTTTAAGGCTATCGTTAAACTCAGGATCCAATAGATAAGGGGAGTCTTTGAAATACTGCACAGAGTCGGGGCATCCACCTTGAATTACAAAGTTTTTTACTACCCGGTTAAACGTAAACTGATTGTAGTGTTTTGCATTCGCCAATTCAATAAATTTGGCTTTGTGCAAAGGTGTTTCATTGTGCAACCAGAAATACATCTTACCGTAGGAGGTTGATATTAAGCCAATTGAAAAGGAGGGTTCTTGATCTGGAGGGCTCGGTTTGTTCTCTTTGCATGCAAAAACACCAATGAGGAGAATGAATAATAGGGCGAATTGAATTTTCATAGGAAGGTGTTCAAATTTACAAGAATTATTATTCCAAAACAGTTCGCTTCAACATAATTTTCGTGTGTAAAAAATGGTAGTTCTATCCTATATGCAACACTTACCTTTGACAGGCATTGAAATTTGCCGCGATAGACATAGGGAGTAATGCCGTGCGTTTAATTATAGCACGACCACTGGATCCCAGCTTGTACGTTTCTACTTTTAAAGCTGTGGAAATCACGCGTCTTCCACTTAGATTAGGAGACGATGTTTTCAAAAAAGGAAAAATTTCAAGTAAAAAGGAAGACCTTCTGATTAAGGCGATGAAGGCTTTTAATTATCTTACCGAAATATACAACGTGGATGGCTTAAAAGCCTGTGCCACATCTGCAATGCGCGATGCCAGTAACGGAAAGGATATTCGAAAAAAAATTAAAGAAATAACTGGGATTGATATCGAAGTGATATCGGGTTTAGAAGAAAGCCGAATTTTACAGAAAACTATATTAACCACCATTAAAAGCAAACGTACTTATTTGCATATTGATGTGGGTGGGGGTAGCACGGAGATGACCGTGATTCGAAATAGAGAATCCATTTTATATGAAAGTTTTGATGTAGGGACAGTTCGGATGATGGAAAATGCCATTAAGAAATCTGAAACTGAACGCATGCATGATTGGTTGGATGAAATTGGCAAAAAATATAAGTCCATTCGGGCCATCGGTACAGGAGGAAATATTGTAAAATTGAACTCACTGGGCAACCCCTCCCAAACCAAACCATTGAATTTAGAAGATTTAAAAGAAGTCACCAAACGAATTAAAAAGTTGAATCACGAACAAAGGGTGTATGAACTGAAATTAAATCCAGATCGAGCACAAGTAATTGATAAAGCTGGCGATATCTTTATTGATATTTTAAAGCACGGGTCGATTGATAAAATAATTGTACCTAACAAGGGGCTAAAAGACGGGATGATTCTTGGTTTATGGCAGGAGTACTTTGATAAGAATCTACGTACACAATGATCAGTACATTGGACAACATATTACAGAGCTGTGGCGTCTAATCTTTGGAAAGGATTAACTTTGTATAAACCGTCTTGAT
>Ga0055584_100003502_pt1 | contig 15491 bp, 14 predicted proteins | sample OSDHelmetaG_FD_58716 | JGI IMG/M metagenome (GOLD analysis project Ga0055584, IMG submission 58716) | Pelagic marine sediment microbial communities from the LTER site Helgoland, North Sea, for post-phytoplankton bloom and carbon turnover... | ecosystem: Environmental > Aquatic > Marine >... | reverse complement strand
TAAAGAATAATTATTATGGCTAGAAAACAAGAAAGTAATGCTGTCCCCTTAATCGTCGGGGCCGTCGGCTTTGGAATAGTTGCTGCACTACTGGCAATGCTCTACCTCAACGCAAAAGAGGCAGAACTAAAAGCAAAATACGAACAAGATCAGGCAAGATCGTTCAGGGTTGTTGTTGCCAATCAAGATCTACGCAAAGGTCAGGAAATAAGGAAAGAATTTTTCAGCGCACGGGCGGTACCCGGTAAATTTGTGCATGATGATGCCATTTTCCCGGATGAAATTGATAATTATATTGGCCGCTCATTGGTTGCAAACCTTGGTAGAGGAAAAACACTTCTGAAGAGTTTTATGGATGACGATTTTCCACGTGACTTCTCTGATGTTATACCTGCAGGCAAGCGTGCTATGACAATTTCTGTTGATGACCTAAATTCTATTGGTGGTTTTCTACGCCCGGGAAATAGAGTTGATATATTTGTTAACATACCCTTCAGTGCCTCGGGCTTTAGTCCGGAACTTTTTGCCGCTGCAAAAGAAGCAGGATTACTCACATTACTACCTGTAGAAATTCTAACTTCTATCCCCGGAGAATTACTGGAAGCTGCAGATGATATTGAAAACCCGACTGAATTACTGGGCATGCTTGCTCCCGACGACGTTATCATCCCTGTACTTCAAAATGTCACCGTACTGGCAGCTGGAAAAGATCCTTATCGCGAGACATTGGATGCATTGAGACAACCTCAAAGACGCACAGAAAGTACCTTTTCCCACATAACGCTGGAGGTCGATCCTCAACAGGCGGCGATGATTACGCTAGCTGAAGACAAAGGCGAAATCGTTACTCTATTACGTAATCGTAATGATCAAAGTGCCTCTGATTTTACAACCGTTGGTTCGCCAGATTTATTTGGCAATGCCGCTCGTATGGCGGCCGCAGAAAAAGAACGTGCCTCACGCGCCACAGTCGCAGCGGGCGTTGATGTTAACGGCAACTTGGTTGACGCCGATGGCAACACCTTAATCAATCGTGAACAACTTGCCGCTGCCGGTTTTAGTGTTAATGAAAATGGCCAGGTGGTAGACAAGGATGGCAATGTTGTTGACCCTGCTGACATAGTGATCGCAGCAGACGGTACAATAATGAGTAAACAACAACTAGCCTCCGCAGGGTTAACTGTTAATGAGAGTGGTCAAATCGTCGACAGTAATGGCAACATCGTGTCTTCTAATGACGTAGTAGTTACAGCCGATGGTACCGTAATGACTAAACAACAATTAGCCGCTGCCGGGCTCTCGGTAAATGCAAATGGTGAAGTCATTGATAAAAATGGCAAAGTCGTAAGCGCGTCCGAATTGATCGTCTCTGCTGATGGTACGGTGGTTACCAAAGCACAGCTTGAAGCCGCAGGTCTTTCCAGCGTAGGGAAAATTGCCGTCGCCACAGGTGTGGATGCGAACGGTAATTTGCTTGATGCCTCCGGTAAGACTCTTTTAAGTAAAGAACAAATGGCTGCCGCTGGTTTCACGGTCAATGAAAATGGTCAAATAGTTGATAAGAACGGTAATGTGGTTGATCCGAAAGACCTTATCATTTCTGAGAATGGTTCCATCATGACCAGAGACCAGTTTGCTGCTGCTGGTATTAGCATTAATGAAAATGGTCAGATGGTGGACAAGGATGGCAATATTGTCGATCCGAAAGACCTTATCGTTTCCAAAGATGGTACCGTCATGACTAAGGAGCAATTTGCTGCTGCCGGTATCAACATAGATGAAAATGGCAGGATGGTTGATAAGAACGGCAATGTGATCTCAGCCGACGATATGGTCGTTACTGCAGATGGCAGAGTATTGAGCAAACAACAATTGGCTGCCGCTGGTTTATCTGTAAATGAGAAGGGCGAGATAGTCGACAAGGATGGCAATGTCGTTGATCCGAAAGATGTGATTATCGCTGCCGATGGTAGTGTCCTGTCTAAGGAACAATTAGCTGCCGCCGGTTTGTCTATCAATGAGAAAGGCGAGATAGTCGACAAAGATGGCAATGTTGTGTCTGCCGAAGATATCGTTGTTGCCTCCGATGGGAGTGTAATGACCAAGAAGCAGCTTGCCGATGCAGGTCTGTCCATTGATGAAAATGGACTGGTAATTGATAAAAATGGCAACGTCGTGGATATCAATGATCTGGTTACCAGTCCTGACGGTACCGTCCTTAGCAAGAAAGCACTTGCGAGCATGGGTCTGTCTGTGAATGCAAAAGGAGAGGTTGTTGATGCAGAAGGTAACGTACTATCCAACGATGAGATAGAAGCTGTTGCGAAAGACATGGTCATTGTTGGTGATTCAGGCAAATCCAAGGTCTTCCAGATGATTATTGGCGGTGCGAGTGAAGATGGTGTTGCTAAAAGTATTAATGTACCGATAAAGAAAGAAGCGACTACTAAGGAATAACACTGGTGCTTAGAGGAAAGTGTATGTGTGCGCTGTTATTTTTTTTCGGACAGAGTGTGGTTTTTGCCGAAGAACAAGGTTTGATAATCGACGAGCCTGAGCGTCAGCAGGGCAAGGGCGTGATCATTGAACTAGAAGATGGCGCAACTTTGCCAGATGAACAAAGCAATAACGAAACAATTAATAAGGCGGCAGGAAGTAAATATAAATATGGCCGAAAGCAGATAGAGTTAATTGTCGGTGGTCAGGGACAAGATGGTGTTGCAAAACGTGGCAGTCTGATCATTGAAGAGTGAAAAGGTAGCAGTGATCAATTGTGAGTGTATTAAAAGAATATTAAATATGTAGTGCTATTGCATCAGGAATAACGAAATCATGATAAAAAAACTGTATCTAAGCTGTTTCATATTGTTCTCAGCTTGCAACTGTTTTGCCGAGGAGACTATTGATCTCTATGTCGGTGAAATAAAAATTCTCAGAGTTGGAGATATAGAACGTATTGCTGTTGGAAACTCCGGTTTGCTCAGCACCTCCATGCTGAATAATGGGCAGCTACTGCTAATTGGCGAGGGAAAAGGAGACAGCAATGTACATATCTGGTTTAAAGACGGCAGCGAGAAAGATTATTCGGTTCACGTTACTGCCGAAGTAGACAAGCTACTCGAGAGAAAAATGGAAGTTGATGACCTGCTATCTGGAGTGGGTGGCTTAAATGTCAGAATAGTAGGTGAGAAAATTGTTCTCTCCGGGGAAATTGAAGACGGATATACGGAAGCCATCGCGACAGTCCAAGGCGCCTTTCCAGAAGTAATGAACCTGACCAAAACCGGCAGTCTGGACATGAAGAGCCCGGATAACAAAATGGTCTTGATGAATATTAAAATAACAGAATTCAATAAAAATTATCTAAAGAGTATAGGCATTCAATGGGATACAACGGTAGCCGGCCCAGCCGCAGCTTTGGCTTTTGATGTCACTGCAAACTCTACGTTTCGGGCATCAGAATTACCGGAAACTTCAATAAATGGTTTACCGCCCGGTATCGCAGAAAGCCCTCTTGGCTACTTCGGTATCGTCTCTGAGATTACCTCGCGCATTAACTTTGCGGTAAATTCCGGTAATGCACTGGTTTTAGCGGAGCCAAGGCTGGCTGCTCGCAGTGGTGGTGAAGCCACCTTTCTTGCCGGAGGTGAATTTCCGATTCAAATTTCTAATATAAACGGCACAACAGTTGAGTTTAAACAATTCGGTATTCAACTTGATGTTAAACCAACAGTAGATATAAATAATAATGTCCGTGCTAACGTATCAACTGAACTCAGCGCTATTGATAACTCAGTCTCGGTGGATGGCATACCAGGTCTTCTTTCTCGCAAAACTACTGCCGATGTTATTCTTCGTTCAGGCCAAACCCTTGTGATGTCCGGTCTGCTTAATCAACAAGCATCAAAAGACACCTCCGGAGTAGCATGGTTAAGCGATATTCCCATCCTTGGTGAACTTTTTAAGTCTAAAACATTTCGTGACAACAGAAGTGAACTTGTCATATTTGTTACACCGAAAGTATTTGATGCCGATTCCAATATCAATAAGGAAGCTATCGAGTATGCGAATAAGGGTATTGAAGGGACTATCAAGGCAATTGACATGAAAAACCTGGATATTATTTATTAAGAATTTAAGGAAAGTATATGTTTGATGTATTAGTTAATAACAGTAAAGGCGAACGAATAAAAAACTTCAGTTGCCCTGTTAATGAATGCACCATCGGCAAGTCTCGTGATAACTTTATTCAGTTACGTGGTTGGAAAGTTGCAAACCATCATGCTGTCATCACACGTACTTCAGAAGGTTTATTTATTGAAGATAAAACTGGAAAAGAAGGTGTTGAAGTTAATGGCTCTGAGATCGCACATCATGGACCCATCCGAACCACTGATAAAATAGTAATTGGTGGCTACCATATCCAGGCAGGTATCAGTGCTGAATCTGCTGATGATGCTGATGAGGATGATGATGACGCCTTTGAGGACATGAAAACAGTTATTGGTGTGCAATCCCATGAGGTCCTCGGTGAATCGGAAGAACTTAGTAAGACCTTAATTAGTATTCAACACGATGAGAAATTCAAATGGCGAAACCGTGTGCATGATGAACTTCTTGCGGCGATGGATTTACGGCGTACCGATATTAGCAACATGGACGAAGTCAGCCTGCGAAAACATGTTGAAGGACTAGTACGTGAAATCATCACAGAACTTGGACCAAAACTGCCGGGAGATGTGGATCAGGAAAAACTGGCTTCAGATGTTTTAAATGAAGCCGTAGGTCTGGGTCCCTTAGAAGATTTACTCGCCAACGATGATGTCACCGAAATTATGGTGAATAAATTTGATGAAATTTTCATCGAAAAATCTGGCAAACTGACATTATCTGATATCACCTTTTCCAGTGACGACGCGGTGATGACTGCTATTGAAAGAATAGTCTCTCCTCTTGGCAGACGTATTGATGAAAGTTCTCCTCTGGTGGATGCTCGATTGAAAGATGGTTCCCGCGTTAACGCAATTATTCCTCCTCTTGCTTTGCGTGGTCCTTGTCTTACTATTCGAAAATTTGCCAAGCAAAAGCTAGTAGCCGAAGATCTGGTTAATTTTGGCGCGCTAAATGAAAACATGGTCAATTTTCTTGAAACTGCCGTGAAAAATCACATGAACATTCTCATATCCGGCGGAACAGGTAGTGGCAAAACGACATTACTCAATGTTTTATCCAACTTCATTCCCTCCACGGAACGCATTATTACCGTTGAAGATGCGGCGGAATTAAAACTTGCGCAACCGCACCTGGTCAGTCTTGAGGCTCGACCTGCCAACCTTGAGGGTAAAGGTGCAATACCCATTCGGGATTTGGTCAAAAACTGTTTACGCATGCGACCTGACCGCATAGTAGTTGGCGAGTGTCGTGGCGGTGAAACGCTGGACATGCTGCAGGCGATGAATACCGGGCATGATGGATCTCTAACCACTGCGCACGCAAACACACCTCGGGATATGATCGCACGACTGGAAGTCATGGTAATGATGTCTGGACTGGATCTCCCTGTTTCTGCAATTCGGGAAATGGTCGCGTCCGCGATACACATGATCGTACAGATTTCTCGTTACTCTGATGGCAGTCGTCGTGTTACCAATATTACAGAAATCACTGGTGTTGAATCAGGCATTGTTTCAATGCAGGATATTTTTCGATACCAACAGGAAGGCTTTGATGAAAACGGCAAAGTAAAAGGACAATTTGAAGCGACCGGCGCAATACCACATTTTTATGAAGAAATGCGTCAACGAGGCTTACCTGTAGATATGTCTATTTTCTCCTGATTGATCTCGTGGATCTCGTACTCTCACTCTCCGCCAACGTTAGCTTCTATCTGACATTAGTATGCGTTTTTTTAATGGTTAGTTCCATTTGGTTTGTGCTTGCGAAAAAAGTACAAAACTCAATGGACAATTACAAAAAGACTTTTACCTCTAATGCCAGCAGCAATATGTCTGACATGTTTATATCAGTTGATCCAAATCAGTTGTTTATGCTGAATCTCGGCGCAATTGTAGTTTTACCGGTTTTAACCTGGCTCATTACTCGCGACTTCCCTACAACATTCATCAGTCTGGCAATAATTATTCTTTTACCCTCTTTTATTTATCGTTCCATACGTAAAAAGCGTTTAAAGCGTTTTGAAAAACAATTGCCTGATGGTTTAGCAATGATTTCTGGCGCAATGCGCGCCGGAGCCAGCCTCAATATTGCTCTCGAAGGAATGGTTAAAGAGCAGCCAGCACCCCTATCTCAAGAGTTTGAACTATTCCTTAAAGAACAACGCCTCGGCGTTGAATTTGAAGTTTCGCTAAAACAAATGGAAGAGCGAATCCCTATTCAAGATTTTAATATGTTGGTCACCGCCTTGCTGATCAATCGGGAAGTGGGTGGCAATCTGGCTGAGACTATGGAAACCCTTGGTGAAACATTACGCCGCAAGGAAATGATGGAGGGCAAGATTGAAGGTCTGACTGCCCAGGGTAAATTACAGGGGATCGTGATGACGGGGTTACCCATTTTCCTGGGTGTATTATTGAATTTCATGGAGCCCGAAGCGATGAGTAAGTTATGGACTACCACCATAGGCTGGATAGTGTTAACTATCATCATCATTATGGAAGCTTTGGGGTATTTCATTATAAACAAAATTACCAGTATTGATGTGTGACCAGTAATTTAATATGAATAATATTTACTTTAGCGGAAGCCTTATATCGATCTGTGTGGCGAGTGTTATGTTCTTTATATTAATTACAGTTCTTTACTCAATGATAGATAAAGAAGATCGCACCTACATGGATCCACTTTCATGGAAACTTAAACTGCTGTGGCCATTTATACAAATCATTGCCAATTTTTTTGTTATATTTTTACCTTACGAAATGCTCGAAAACACTGAAAAAAAGATTACGCATTCGGGCGTGAGTTATCTGCTAAATGCCGAGCAGTTTATCGCATTACGCATTATATCCGCGCTGTTAGCGCCGCTATTTGCCTTGTTTGTGATGATTTGCTTAAAAAACTATCAGCCAATCTGGTTTGTAATCACGCCTTTGCTCGGTTTTATGTTACCAATAATATGGTTATCGGATACCCGCAAAAGACGTGATGATGCAGTTATTCGCACATTGCCAGTCTACCTGGACTTTCTAACCATGTGCGTTGAAGCCGGACTAAATTTGCAAGGTGCCTTAGGCCAGGCTATGGAGAAAGCAACACCGGGACCATTGCGTAACGAATTTGCTGTCGTCCTTCGTGATCTACGTGCTGGTCTGTCACGTTCAGATGCGCTTAGACGCATGGCTGAACGACTGGAAATTCAGGAGATCACCAGTTTTGTTAGCTCTATCATTCAGGCTGAAAAAATGGGGGCCTCATTGGCTAATGTCCTAAGAGTACAGTCTGATCAGCGACGCAGTGAGCGCTTTCAACGTGCGGAGAAACAAGCAATGGAAGCACCGGTTAAACTGGTTTTTCCATTAGTGTTGTTTATATTCCCCGTTACCTTCATCGTGCTTTTATTCCCCATCGCCATGAAGTTTGTTAGTGAAGGAATGTTATGAACCACGGCAGTTTGGGTATTGCCAATGCTGACGGTGTCATCAGGAAGGTTCGCAAAACCTCAAACTTCTTCGAACGTATGCGTGGCCTGCTCGGAACGAAAAAACTGGAAAATGATGAAGGCTTGTTAATTACCCCTTGTTCTTCAGTTCATACCTTCGGGATGCCATACACAATTGATGTTATCTTTCTGGATAATCAATTAAACATTGTCAAAATAGTCAATTCTTTAAAACCCTGGCGAATGGCCGCTTGTAATTCTGCCAGCATGGTACTTGAACTCTGCGCCGATAATATAAACAATCTTCAGATAAAAATCGGACAACAATTGGAATGGCGTGATGAATTTTCAAATTAGATTAAAATTTTTAATTGTCCTGGCGCTGCTGCTAAACCTTGCTGCCTGCAGCCAGCTTGGATTAAAAGAGGAAGTTAAAGAAGAACCAAAGCCGGATCTGTTTGCATTGCAAAAACAAGCCGACGCTGCGTATTTAAACGACGATATGGTTAGCAGCGAGCGTGATTACAAGGTTCTCATCGGAGAATTGCCGGAGATCGCCTTGCATTGGTATAGACTTGCCAATATATACGTTCGCACAAATCGCCCGGATGCCGCGATCGATCTTTATCGTGAGGCTGTGCTACGCGATCCAACATTTACCAATGCATGGTTCAATATGAGTATTGTTCAATTAAAACAGACAGCCTTCAGCTTGCAGGAAATGCTGCTCTACACCGAAAAAAGTGACCCCATCTACACTAAAGCCAAAAAGTTGTTAGACGGTATTTTAGCGATAATAAATCAGGATTAATAATCCCTATTTTGTAAATATTATTCGCAAATTGATAAAAATCACTAAACGTACACCTGACCACTCTAGTCGAATGCATGAATTAAGCTATAGAAAATTTTTAAAACTCAGCCGAGCTCAGGCAATGGTTGAATTTGTCATTATTGTGCCCGTCATGTTGACACTGGTTCTGGGTATTATTCAATTTGCTTTGATCTACAAAGCCAAAATCACACTTAATTACGCAACCTTCCAAACTGTCAGAGCAGGCAGTTTGAATAATGCGAGTCTGTCGGAAATGGAATTGGCTTTCTCGAGTAATATGGCACCGCTTTATACGACCAGCTATTTGAGTATCAACAGCAGTGGCGATTGTAATAGTAGTTTTCTAAGTACTGACCAGGCTCGTCGACAGCGTCTTGGAACTACCGTAATTACCAATGCAGAAGGAGGGGTAATTGGAACTAGCGGGCAAAAAATAACCCAAGGAAATGATGAATTACGTTCCTTATTAGACAGAAATATTAATAATTTTGGTTCAGAAAGTGTTTTGTGTGCGAGACGCATCGTTCAGCAACAAATTGACGATGGTTATGTCAAGATCTCTGTGGTCAATCCAAATTTTACTTCGTTTAGTAATTTCGGCGTAGGAGGCTATTATGATGTGACGGGGGATGGTGATATACGGACAGTTAATATGATTCCGAATGATAATCTTATGTATCGTGACGCAAAGGTTATCTCATCCGGTACGTCTGGACAATCAGTTCAAGATGCCAACCTCTTAAAAATACATGTGGGCTATTGTTACGAATTAGTTATCCCTTTTATTAACCGTATGGTTTGGGCTATGCAACGTTATGGTACGGGTTCTGCACCACAATCAGAGAGAATGTGGGGGCAATATTGGCGAGACCCGGGCTCGACGCCTCCTGGCTTTTTTGGTCCTCCCCAGGGTGAATTTGCAACCAGCTGCATTACTAACCCTACTGACACAGGTCGTCACAGCATCGTTCTATATTCTCAGGCATTGATTCGTATGCAATCTGCAGCGGTCGAATGTGAGACATCAGACTCTTGTGTGTGATGGCAAACTGCTCATTGTTTCTTTAGAATAGACCCTATGTCTGCAAATACTCAGCAGCCCGTACAACAACACACACCAGTAATGAAGCAATATCTTGGCTTCAAGGCTGAGCATCCTGATATGTTGTTGTTTTTTCGTATGGGGGATTTTTACGAGCTATTTTATGACGACGCTAAAAAAGCCGCTCGCTTACTGAATATTGCGCTCACCGCTCGTGGCAAATCTGCCGGCGATCCGATTCCAATGGCAGGCATACCTTTCCATGCTCTTGATAATTATCTGGCAAAACTGGTGCGCCAGGGTGAGTCCGTGGTCATTTGTGAACAAATTGGTGATCCGGCAACCAGCAAAGGACCCGTCGAAAGACAAATCGCCCGAGTGGTGACACCGGGAACCATCACTGACGAAGCCTTGCTGGATGAACATTTAGATAACCTGCTCTTGAGTATTCATCAATCCGGAGAACGATTTGGCCTGGCCATACTGGAACTCAGTAGCGGGCTGTTTAGTGTAATGGAACTGGAAAATCTGGAAGCTCTGGATAGCGAATTACGACGCCTAAAACCAGCCGAGACTCTTATTGGTGAAAGCGCTGGCCTTGAGAAATGGCTTGAAACGCGTTGTAACAGTATTACCACGCGACCACCCTGGCATTATGATGAAAGCGGTGCACGAGAAAAACTCAAAAAGCAGTTCGGCGTTCAAAACCTCGCAGGTTTTGGTTGTGACAAAATGGACCTGGCAGTAGCAAGTGCCGGGGCGCTGTTGCAATATGCTGAAGACACTCAGCGCAGCAGTCTGCTGCATCTGCAAGCTATTAGAGTAGAACAACGCGACGAATTTATAATTCTCGATGCTATTAGCCAAAGGAACCTTGAACTTGAACATGATTTAAACGGCCGTAAAGATCATAGCCTGTTGCAGGTAATAGATAGCACCGCGACGCCTATGGGAAGTCGTCTTTTACGTCGCTGGCTAAACAGGCCCATTCGTAATCACCAATTGTTACGTATGCGACATAACGCCGTTGATACGCTTCTACATAATCGTAATTTTATTGAAATTCAGTCTTGTCTACGTGCCGTCAACGATGTCGAACGAATATTAACGCGAATAGCGTTTAAATCTGCTCGCCCACGTGATTTAGTGCAATTACGGACAACTTTGGCTGCATTACCCGAATTACGAGAAAAACTCAGGGTAACCGATAGTCCTCATTTGCAATCAATATTGCAAAACATTAACGATTTTCCTGATCTATGCAAATACCTGACTGAGGCAGTAGTTGAGTCCCCACCAGTAACTATTCGCGATGGAGGAATCATTGCGAAAGGCTTTGATGAAAAGCTGGATGAACTCATGACTCTGAGTCAGGATGCAGGACAGTTCTTGCTTGATCTTGAAACTCAGGAAAAACTACGTACCGGTTTGAGCAATCTTAAAGTCGGCTACAACAGAGTACATGGCTACTATATTGAGATCAGTCGTCACCAAAGTGAAAATGTACCCGCTCATTATCACCGCAGGCAAACACTAAAGTCGACTGAACGTTTCATAACAGAAGAATTAAAGTCCTTTGAAGACAAAATACTCAGTGCAAAAAGCAAAGCACTTAGTCGGGAGAAAATGCTATATGGACAAATACTGGATCATATTTGCGTAAATCTCACACACCTGCAACAAACAGCTATCGCGATTGGTGAAATCGATTTGCTTGCCTGTTTTGCCGAACGCGCTGAAACACTGAACTACAATCAACCTGAGTTTAGTGAAGATTCCGGTATCAATATTCAATGTGGTCGGCATCCTGTGGTTGAACAATTACAGACTGAAGCTTTCATCCCCAACGATACGCTCATGCATGATGACAGGCGTATGTTAATTATCACCGGTCCGAATATGGGTGGTAAGTCCACTTACATGCGCCAAACCGCGTTGATTATTATTCTCGCGCACATTGGCAGTTTTGTGCCGGCAAAAAACGCATCTTTTGGCCCGATTGACAGAATATTTACCCGTATAGGTGCTGGCGATGATTTAGCCAGCGGACAATCGACATTTATGGTGGAAATGACGGAAGCCGCCAACATCATAAATAATGCCAGCAGTAACAGCCTCGTCTTGATGGATGAGATAGGCCGGGGAACCAGCACATATGATGGTCTGGCTTTAGCCTGGGCCTGCGCCACTTATCTTGCCGAAAAAGTCAGCGCCTATACCCTGTTTGCAACTCATTACTTCGAATTAACGGCATTACCAGAGCAAAGCATTTCTGTTCACAATATTCATCTTGATGCAGTCGAACATGGCGAAAAAATTGTATTTATGCATGCCGTAAAAGAAGGGCCTGCAAACAGGAGTTATGGTATACAAGTAGCGCAGCTGGCAGGAATTCCACCGAGTGTCATCGAACACGCTAAACAACGTTTAAATTCTCTCGAGTCCAGTCCTGCATCATTACCGGAATCAATCCCTCAAAGCGATTTGTTTAACCTCCAGCACCCGCTAATTCAGGCTGTAGAGAACCTTAACCCGGATGAGATGACGCCAAAGCAGGCGCTTGATGCACTTTATAAACTCAAAAAGAAACTTGATTGACCAAAACCTCACCTGCTGCTTTTGAACACGGGCATGTATAATAAACTTTGAGTATAATAGCCCATCGCGATTTTCACAGTGATGCGTTCAATTCATTCATCCCTTAACTGTAGTCCACCCGATTTATAAAAAAGAAAAAATGAGCTGGCAACGGATAATAATCTTACTACGTTTCGATATCTTCTACTCACTGACCCGACTTAAAGGCTGGGTATTTCTGCTGCCATTTTCTCTGTGCTGGTTTGTTATATTTAAACAAATCAATAAAGGTGTCACTGAAATGTTGCAGTCTCAGGAAGGGATAATGATAACCAGTGCAGTATATGGAACTGATGGCGCTCTCAATCTTTTTATTGAACACCCTCCGGGCGTTTCATTGTTTTATCTTATATCTCTGGCAATTATTCCATTTTTTGTAGTATTAGCATCTTATGATCAATTTTCTACGGATTTGGGTAGCGGCTTTCTTCGTTTTTTAATAGCTCGGTGTAAAAGAGTAGAAATATTTCTGGCGCGATTTCTGGCCGCCTTTGTTACTGTCGCAGCCACGTTTCTTATTGTCGCAATAATTAATACCGTACTGTCTATTCGAAACGATGACTTTGCTCCAACAGAAATTATTTTTTATTCGATACAGGTCTATTTAGTTATTTTGCTCTACACGCTGCCATTTGTTGCCTATATGTCTGTAATTTCATCACTGGTAAATTCTACGCTCGCCTCTATTTTCCTGGGAATGTCCGGCTTCGCTGTTATCTGGTTTTTAAACTTATTTACTTTCTTTACTGAACATAAAGACGTGTTCAGTTACCTTTTGGCAAGCAGCATGAAACAATACTTAATTGACATGCATACCAATAGTTTTATTTGGGCTATGTTGTTATTACCCCTATACCTGGTCGTTTATGCAGCATTGGGCTTTAAGGTATTTAACCAACGCAATCTTTAAAAATGTCTAATCTTCTTGAAATCAGTGGTGTACACAAACATTACGGCTCAACAAAAGCCTTGGTTAATATTAGTTTAAAAATTGAACAAGCAGCAGCTATAGGGCTGGTTGGAAAAAACGGCGCAGGCAAAACCACATTACTTTCTATTCTTTCCGGTGCATTGCGACCAAGCTCCGGTGAGGTATTAATTCTGGGTGAAACACCACAAACCATTGCCACTACTGGTAAATTAAATATCCTGCCTCAGGATGCAACTTTTAAAAAAGGAATCCCGGTAAAAAAACAATTAGTTCTCTTTGCCCGTTTGCAGGGAATGAGCCAGGTTCACGCTGAGTCTGAGCTTGACGCCTTATTATCTGAACTAGGTGAATGTGATTTCGTCAATAAGGCCCCCGAACAATTAAGCTACGGACAACGCAAACGCGTTGGTATTGTTCAGGCTTTTCTCGGAAAACCTCAACTGGTGATACTTGACGAGCCTACCGCAGGACTCGATCCAGTTGTCGCAAATGATGTCAGAAAACTAATTAGAAAACTTTCCCGTGACTCTGCCTTTATCATTAGTTCTCATAACTTATATGAAATTGAAGATATCTGTTCATCGGTAATTATACTTGATAAAGGTAAATTGCTCGCCAACAAAGCAATTTCTGAACTTGCCAGTAAAGACAGCAGTATCAGTATTTCTCTAAATCGCGCTCCTGAAGAAGCGCTTTTATCCGCATTAAAAGACATCGACACAGTCAATGAGATTCAGCTTGACTCTGTCAACAATGAAAAGTTGATTCTACAGCTAAGTAGTCAAGAGATGGATGAACTTCAACTACGAATTCAACGCACAATTATGGAACAAGGCTATACAATCACCGAGTTTAGTCGTGGCAAAGCGCTAATCGACGGTATGATGGACCTGGTTGAAAACGATTAATGATTAACTATATATTTAGTACAAATCGTTCTTTTTCATTTGCGATGAAAGCGGTATGATTAGCACCATTATTCACATAGGAAATAAGCAGGTATATTAAGATGACATTTATCGTTACAGAAAGTTGTATTAGATGTAAGTACACCGACTGTGTTGAAGTATGCCCGGTCGATTGTTTTCATGAAGGGCCAAACATGTTGGTAATTGACCCCGATGAATGTATTGATTGCACACTCTGCGAGCCAGAATGCCCGGTAGAAGCGATAATGTCGGAAGATGATGTGCCTGATGATCAGCAACAGTTTGTTGAGCTTAATAGTGAACTAGCCAAAGGCTGGCCGGTCATAAATGAAATGAAAGATGCTCCAACTGATGCAGATGATTGGAAAGAAGTTGCGGGCAAAATTGAACATTTAGAGAGATAGCAAACAGCTTCAGCTCTCACCTGTAGCTCTAAATTCAATGAAAGACTCATATAACCGAAATAGATTTCTGTTTTAGTCTGATGTCTTGATGTCTGCATAAGCTATTCGCTGTGACTCAGATTTTTGAGGGGTCAAAGCATTGAAAGTATTAACTGATATTAATCGAATCCGGCTCCCATTATTGCGACGTCAATCAATTGGCGTTTGTTGTTTCTGCCTGATCACTCTAACGTCTCTATCGTCCCACTCTGCGCAGGTATATAAATGGGTAGACGAGAACGGTAAAACGCACTACAGCGATAAACCGCATGACGAAAACTCTAAAAGCATTCAAATTCGTAAAAAAACAGCGCTTGCCCCAGAGCATGATGTGCGTATGCAAAAACAAAAACGACTGCTAAAAGTTTTAGATGAGGAACGTCAGGAATCGAAGAAAAATAAAATCGCTAAAGCGGAAGAGAAGCGCAAACGTGAAAGTAATTGCAATAAAGCCCGAGAAAAACTGAAAGGTATAAAAACCGCCAGCTTTTTATTTGATAAAACAGACGATCCGAAAAACCCTGTTGTCTATAGCAACGAAGAGCGTCGAAAAGCAACTAAGGACGCAGAAGAGTCTGTGCAAAAATGGTGTGGGTGAAATAAATCAACATTATTCAAATTAGACAATCTCAATAAAATCAGCGTATCATCCTGTTTTTACTTCACTTATTGGACTTTCTTATTGATGAATAAATCGTTTTGGCAAAAAGACTGGTTCGCAGGAATACTCATTTCTTGCGTCTTTTTGTTTCTTGGCCAAAATGAGTTGATCCAAAAGATGGAGCGTGTGGCCTATGATTTCGGTGTGAAGGCCTCACAGCAAGATCCGGGAGATCAAATAGTCGTCATTGCAATTGACGACCAAAGTATCGACAATCTGGGCCGATGGCCCTGGTCACGCGATATCCTCGCAAAAATGATCGACAAGCTCAATGACTCCGGTGCCAAAGTCATTGGTAATACTATTCTCATGTCTGAAAGTCAGACCGCGCCAGAATCAATTCAAGAACTAATTTCATATCTGGAAGCTGCAGGCGTAAATAACGAGACATCAAA
>Ga0055584_100003501_pt1 | contig 15493 bp, 11 predicted proteins | sample OSDHelmetaG_FD_58716 | JGI IMG/M metagenome (GOLD analysis project Ga0055584, IMG submission 58716) | Pelagic marine sediment microbial communities from the LTER site Helgoland, North Sea, for post-phytoplankton bloom and carbon turnover... | ecosystem: Environmental > Aquatic > Marine >... | reverse complement strand
GGTTGTCACTTTGGCCACCGGCGGCTTTCCAACACACAAATTGAAAGACCGAGCATTTCGGATCGTTCAATTACCCCCATGTAGGATCAAGGGGACTGATTTCTTAACTCTCTTTGATGAATACGACCAGGTCGTCGACGAAGAATGGAAAATCGGGCGTGCCAAAGAACTTGAGACAGCATTTAAGGATGCTTCACCTGACGTGATCATAACTGAGCTTTTCCCGCTTGGGCGTCGTCAAATGACATTCGAACTTGACCCGCTTCTGGACGCCTGCAAAATAGCTCGTCCCAAACCTATGGTTTTTTGTTCCGTCAGAGACATCTTGCAGCCTCCAAGCAAACAAAAGAAAATTACTCGCGCTGAGCAGTACCTAGAGGATTATTACGGCGGTTTGCTAGTTCACGGCGACCCTAGAATCGCACCCCTGGGGCAATCTTTCCCGATGAAAGCTGAGGTATTAGCTTTAGCGCAATATACCGGCTTTATTTTTGACGGAGAAAAGCCAGAGGAAAACAAGGAACGCAACCAAGAAATCATTGTTTCCGCGGGTGGTGGGGCAGCTGGTGAAAGCCTATATCGTATTGCGGCTGAAGCCTCTCAACTGGGACCAGATGGCTTTGTTTGGCATTTGTTAATTGGCCGTGGCCTTCCTCAAGAGTTCTTTGAAGAGATCACGAGCAAGGCACATGCAAACCTGATTGTTGAGTGGGCAAGATCAGATTTTCCGGATCTTTTGGCCAGCGCAGCGCTTTCGATCAGTCAAGCGGGATACAATACGATGCTGGACATTGTGAATGCCGACGTCAATTCAATTACTGTCCCATTCTCCGACGGCGGCGAAGTTGAACAAAACTTAAGGGCGAAGCTTTTCGAAAAAGCCGGTTACACAACCGTTGTAAAGTCTGAAGAATTAAGTGCGGCAAAACTCCTTCTATCTGTCACTGAAGTTCTAAACGCCCCCAAACAAGAAAGACTGCCCTTGAATTTGGAAGGTGGGAAGGGAACTGTCGAAACGATCAAGACCCTTTGAAATTCAAGGACGCACAATGTTTGACTGGACCTCTCTTGCTTCTGAATTAGATCGATGGAGCACAGAAGGAAGAACTGCGAAGTTTTGGTGGCGAGACGACGATGCCATCGAAGCAACTCCTTCGCTAGATAAGCTCCTAAGGCTAAGTGAAACGGCTAAAGTTCCAATCACGCTCGCTGTGATACCCGCCTTCGCCAACATAAGCCTAGCGCAAGTCACCGAACAACTCCCACAAGTTTCGATCGCTGTTCATGGATATTCTCACACAAACTACGCCCCAAAAGGCGAAAAGAAACTTGAATTAGGGACTCAACGGCCCACGGAAACCGTGATTGCAGAACTAACCGAAGGAAAAGCCATACTCGAAAAACTTTTCCCGAGAGGCTTTAACCAGGCCTTGGTTCCACCCTGGAACCGGATAGATCAAGAAATCATCGAGCGAATAGAGGAATTAGGCTTCACTGCGCTATCAACCTTTCAGCCAATAGGATCTGAACAAGCGACATCGGGTGTTTGCCAGGTCAACTGTCACATCGACCCAATCGATTGGCACGGGACCCGGTCTTTAGCTGATCCACAGAACCTTATCGCATACATAAGCGCGCTCCTAGAGCGCCAAAGGCAAGGCACGATAGACAACCAGGAACCACTTGGCTTACTCACTCATCATCTTGTTCACGATGAAGCAATCTGGGCGTTCACCGAAGACTTCATCAAAACGATAGAAAATCACCCCTCAGCCAAATTTGTGATCGGTCTTGAGCGGCGAAACGTCTAACAGCTTCAGAAAAAGCTTTGAGAGCTCCCCGCTTTCTCATAAAGTCTTCACAAAGCCGTTAAAAAAAGACGGTATAAACAGAGGATGGTGAGTAGACGGATGGGTCCAATCCTTGAAGTCAATGGTCTGACGGTTTCTTTCAAAACCGACGCAGGCATTGTGAATGCGGTCAAGGGTATTTCCTTTGCGATTCCGCAAGGCAAAACTGTTGCCTTGGTTGGTGAATCTGGTTCCGGCAAATCTGTCAGTAGCCAGGCTATCATGGGCATTTTGCCCAAAGTCGGCAGTATCGAAGCGGGAGAAATCCTGTTCAATGATCCTGACGATGGGCAACTTGCAATCGATATAGCCAGTTTGGATCAGGCATCGAGCGAAATGCGGGATCTTCAAGGCAGTCGCATTTCGATCATTTTCCAAGAGCCCATGACGTCACTATCGCCGCTTCATACGATTGGCGACCAAGTCACAGAGGCCCTCAAGCTTCATAAGTCTGTCTCCCAAGAAGAAGCCAACACCGAAGCAGTAAAGATGTTCGAGCGTGTGGGTTTCCCCAACCCAGAGCGGGCTTTGACCACTTACCCCTTTGAGCTGTCAGGTGGACTTCGTCAAAGAGCGATGATTGCGATGGCGTTGATTTGTCGTCCAGCTCTCTTGATCGCCGATGAACCAACAACCGCGTTGGATGTGACAACTCAGGCGCAAATTCTTGAGCTGATGCAGGAATTGCAGCGTGAGTTTGGAATGGCCATCTTGTTGATCACACACGATCTTGGCGTCGTTGCCAATATGGCGGACGAAGTCGTGGTTATGTATCACGGCGAAATCATGGAACGCGGCGACCGCGAAACAATCTTTACAGACCCTCGTCATGACTATCTGAAGGCTCTTCTCAAGGCGGTCCCCCACTTCGATATGGCGAAGGACGAGCGGCTGGTCCCCATTAGAGAAATAAAAACCAAGCCCGGTTCTTTTCTCATGGAACGAGCCTCAGAAGATAAGTTAGTCCCCAAACAAGGCGAAGATTTGATCCTTGATGTGAAAGGATTAAGCAAAACCTTCACGGCACGGTCAGGCTGGTTCAAAGGTGGTAGTGAGCGTAAAGTTTATGCCGTCAGCGAAGTAAATCTAAAAATAGAACGGGGGACGACACTCGGCCTCGTTGGTGAATCCGGTTGCGGAAAAACAACGTTGTCCAAAATGATCATGCGAGCCCTGTCACCCGATGAAGGGTCTGTTCTATACGACGATGGTCACGGTGGCGGCCCCAAAGAAGTCTGGGAACTGGCAGGCAAGGACCTCACTGCCTACCGTCAGAACGTTCAGTTTATTTTCCAGGACCCCTTTTCTTCGCTTAACCCACGGATGCCAGTTAATGAGATTCTATCCGAACCCTACAAAATTCATGGAATTGGAAACGCGGACGAGCAGTATGAACGCGTAAAGGAGCTCATGGAGTTGGTTGGGCTGGATATCCGTTTCTTGCGGCGCTACCCACACTCGTTCTCTGGTGGTCAAAGGCAGCGGCTGGGGATTGCCCGTGCTTTAGCATTGAAACCTCAATTGGTTCTCTGTGATGAGCCTGTTTCGGCGCTTGATGTTTCTGTACAGGCTCAGGTTTTGAACCTGCTCAAGGATTTGCAAAAAGAACTCGGTCTCACTTATCTCTTTGTCTCGCACAACCTGGCCGTCGTAGATTACATAGCTGACACAATCGCTGTCATGTGCGCGGGCCACATCGTTGAGTACGCACCAAAAGACAAGCTCTTCCAGACACCTGTCCATCCATACACACAAGCCCTGTTGGCGGCGATACCCAGCCCCGACCTTGAACACCCTTTGGACTTCTCAAAGGTTGTTGCTGATCGCTTATCTAATCCAGCGGCATGGCCCGCACCATTTACCATTCAAACCGGCAAAGATCATCCTGCAATGATCGAAATAGAACCGGGACATTTCGTTCGCGCCACAGGTGCAATTGATATGAGGAAAGCATCCTAATGAATAAATTGACTTTGTCAGGGCTGGCGCTATCCAGCCTGCTACTGTTCTCCAATATTGCTTCAGCTCTCGAACTCGTCGAAACAACAACGTTGCAAGACGCCGTAGCCGCCGGTGAACTGCCCGCTGTGCAAGACCGCGTACCGAGCGAGCCTTACATTTCGGATCTCGCAGCAAAGGGTCAGGCTGTTGGTAAACATGGCGGCGAACTTAGAACCCTCATTTCTAAAGCCAAGAGTGTTCGCTACATGGTTGTTTGGGGCTACGCTCGTTTGCTAGGCTATGACGAACAGTACAATCTTGTTCCGGACATCCTCAAAGCTGTGGACAACGAAGACAACAAAGTGTTCACATTGCACCTTCGTCCGGGCCATAAATGGTCAAACGGTGATCCATTCACAGCGGATGACTTCATCTACTATTGGAATGACGTTGCCAACAACGAGCTTACCAGTCCATCTGGCCCTCCAGCATTCATGGTCATTAACGGCGAACCCGCAACGGTCGAAAAAATCGATGCTGTCACCGTGCGTTATAGTTGGAGCAGTTCAAATCCCAATTTCTTACCTTCATTTGCAAAAGCCCGCCCTCCGTTCATCTATCGCCCTTCAACTTACCTGAAGCAGTTCCATGCTGACTATGTGGACGAAGCAAGCCTTACGGCTCAAATCGAAGAAGCCGGCGTTAGAAGCTGGGCAGCCCTCCATAACCGTAAAGACAATCTGTATAAGAACAACAATCCTGATTTGCCAACGCTACAGCCTTGGATGAATACAACAGCAGCACCTGCTAATCGTTTTATCATGAAGCGTAATCCTTACTTTCACCGCGTTGATTCGACTGGACAGCAACTGCCTTACATCGATCAAGTGACGATGAACGTCAGTTCAGGTGGCTTAATCTCAGCCAAAGCCAATGCAGGTGAAACGGACCTCCAATCTCGCGGCCTTTCATTCTCAGACATCACTGTTCTTAAAGAAGGTGAAAGTCGCCACGGTTACAAAACCCATCTTTGGCCAGTCGCAAAGGCTTCTGAAATCGCGCTCTACCCGAATTTGAACAACACGGACCCTATGTGGCGCAAACTTCTGCGTGACAAGCGGTTCCGTTGGGCCTTGTCTCACGGCATTGACCGCAAGATCATTAACCGTTCAATCTTCTTTGGCCTTGCAAAAGAGTCCGCCAACACGTTGCTGCCATCAAGCCCGCTGTTCAACCAAACACACGCAGATTCCGGTGCAGCACTTGATCTGGAAAAAGCCAACGCGTTGCTTGATGAAATCGGTCTAACAGATCGAGACTCAAATGGTTTCCGTAAACTTCCAAACGGCGAAACCCTAGAAATCATTGTAGAAACAGCTGGTGAATCAAGCCAACAGGTCGATGTATTGCAGTTGGTTTCAGAGACTTGGAAAGAAATTGGCGTCAAACTGTTCATTAAGCCATCTGACCGCACGGTTCTCAGAAACCGCTCCTATGCAGGCGAAACGGTGATGACAGTCTGGTCAGGTTGGGACAACGGCATCGCTTCTGCCGACATGAGCCCAGGTGAACTCGCCCCAACGCGCCAAGACAACCTAGGTTGGCCAATGTGGGGGCAGTTTTACGAAACCAAAGGCCAAAACGGTGAAGCCCCTGACATAGCCTCCGCGCAGCGTTTGATGGAACTCAACAAAGCCTGGCAAGAAGCCTCCGACAAGTCCGCAAAAGAAGCAGCATGGAACGAAATGCTAGCGATCCATGCTGACGAACTCTTCATCATTGGTATCGTATCTGGTTCTCGCCAACCAGTGGTGGTTGCTGGCAATCTGAAGAACGTGCCGGAAGTGGCCCCATACAGTTGGGACCCTGGCGGTCAATGGGGTGTCTGCCATCCTGATGAGTTCTTCTTCTCAAACTAATCTGAACGGAAGCTATTTGTGGCTCGTTACCTTTTCTTTCGCCTATTGACCATGTTTGGCACCCTACTGGTGATCAGCTTCTTGATGTTTGTCGTCATTAAGCTGCCGCCGGGGGATTTCCTATCGAATCAAATCGCTGAACTGAGATCTCAAGGCGAAAGTGCCTCTATTGAAAAGGCAGAGTTCCTTAGACAGCAATATGGCTTAGACCGGCCATTCTTCGCGCAGTATTTCTCGTGGTTGGGTGTGTGGCCCGGACCCAATGGGTTTTCCGGCCTTCTCCAGGGCGATTGGGGTTGGTCTTTCGAGTATGAACGCCCAGTGGATCAAGTTGTTGGCGATACTTTGTCTCTGACAATTCTTGTTAATCTTGCGACGATTCTCTTTATTTACATCGTAGCACTGCCTATTGGCATCTACTCTGCGACCCGACAGTATTCAATCGGGGACTATGGCATTACGCTAGTCGGCTACATCGGTTTGGCAACCCCAAACTTTTTGCTTGGTTTGATCATGCTGTTTTATGCCAACCGTTGGTTCGGCGTTTCAATCGGTGGTCTGATGGATCCGGTGTTTGAAGATCAACCTTGGTCCCTCGCCAAAATCTGGTCGGTTCTTGCACACTTAGTTGTGCCTACAATCGTTATTGGCACGTCGGGAACAGCCGCAATGATCCGGCGACTAAGGGCTAACCTTTTGGACGAATTGCAGAAGCAGTATTACACGACTGCAAAGTCTAAGGGCCTCCGCCCTACCAAAGCTCTGGTGAAATACCCATTGCGGATGGCTCTAAACCCATTCGTAGCCGATATCGGCAACCTCCTTCCCTCCATGGTGTCAGGTTCGGTTTTGGTTTCCCTGGTGCTTAGCCTGCCGACAGTTGGGCCAATCTTGCTAGATGCCTTGTCTTCTCAAGACCAATACTTGGCTGGTTTTATATTGATGTTCACAGCAGTACTGACCGTGATTGGAATGATGGTTTCCGACGTTTTGTTGGCAATTCTTGATCCACGCATCCGGTTCTCGGCCAGATAGGAGCTGATGATGACAGACAAAAAGAAACAAGCTCCGAACGACGATCATTACGTCAATCCCGCACCCTTTGACCCCTACACTGTCGAGGCTATTTCTCCAGAGCAGGAAAAGTTCTACCGCGCCTCCTCTCTTCAAATGATGTGGTGGAAGTTTCGCCGTCATAAATTGGCAGTTTGGTCAGGCGTCATTTTGGTGCTGTTATACTTTTCGATCCTGATTAGTGAGATTATTGCCCCTTACGGCCTGAACAGTCGCAACGCAGACTTTCTCTATTCACCTCCTCAATCCATTCATTGGTTCCACGAGGGATCGTTCCAAGGTCCGTTCGTCTACGGCAACAAAAGCGAACTGAACATGGAAACGTTCAAGTGGGAAACCAAGGTTGACACGACGAAGGTGGACAAATTGCGTTTCTTCTGCCGCGGAGATTCTTACAAATATCTAGGTATGTTTGATGGTGATTTCCATTTGGTATGCCCAGCAAAGGACGGAACATTCTTCTGGCTCGGAACTGACCGACTAGGCCGAGACATGTTCTCACGAATTGTCTATGGCACTCGAATATCACTCACAATCGGGTTGATCGGCATCACTATATCCTTCATCGTGGGTCTGACCCTGGGTGGCCTCGCGGGCTATTTCGGTGGCTGGATCGATAACGTCGTACAGCGCTCTATTGAGATCATACGTTCATTGCCAGAACTGCCCTTGTGGTTGGCTCTCTCGGCGGCTTTACCAGCGAACTGGTCCCCCATACTCGTCTTCTTCGGGATAACGATCATATTAGGCTTGCTCGATTGGCCAGGGTTAGCCAGGGCAGTACGTTCAAAATTGCTGGCACTGCGGGAAGAGGACTATGTCAAAGCAGCTGAGCTGATGGGCGCAAAACCTAAACGCATCATTGCCCGGCACCTACTTCCAAACTTCATGAGCCACTTGATCGCGTCTGCAACCCTTTCCATTCCGTCCATGATCTTAGGTGAAACCGCTCTCTCATTCTTGGGGTTGGGGCTTCGACCACCTGTGACATCTTGGGGCGTTTTACTCAACGAGGCACAAGATTTAACAGCAATTCAAATTTACCCCTGGATTATGACGCCAATGATACCAGTTATTATAGTGATCTTGGCATTTAACTTCCTAGGAGATGGATTGCGTGACGCCGCAGACCCGTACCGATAACATAGCAAATGGCATCAATTGCCCCGTCACAGATTGGGTGCTCACCGAAGGTCGAAAACATCGATCTGTAGAAGCGCTTATTGTTGCTATCGCCGAAAAGCTACGATCCTTTGATGTTCCTTTAGATCGTTTCACCTTCTCGCTTCGGATGCTCCATCCCGAGCTGGCAGCAACCACCTATCTCTGGCGTTTGGGTGAGGAAATAGAGGTCAATCCGATCTCGATCGATCTGACCGGGACCGAGACTTATTACTCAAGCCCTTTCTATCCGGCGTTAGAATTCGGTGAAACAGTTCGCCGAAAGCTCTCAGATAACCCAGACGAGTTTCCAGTGTTCACAGATCTCATGGGACAAGGCTTCGTAGATTATTTAGCAAGCCCTATTGAGTTTTCAGACGAAGGCCGTCACGTCTACTCGGCTTCAACTAAAAACCAAGATGGGTTTGAGGATTGGCAGGTTGCAGCCATCTCCAGAATGATGGACTCTGCAAGCTTACTTTTTGAAGCCCTGGGCGTCCGGATGTTGGCGGAAACCGTTTGCCAAACTTATCTGGGTAAAAAAACTGGATCTCGGGTTTTATCAGGCAAAATTCACCGTGGGGATTCTGAACAAATTGATGCGGTCATTTGGTTTGCTGACTTGAGAGGCTTCACGTCTCTTTCGCAACGTCTCTCCGGCGAAGACATGGTAGCGCTGCTTAACGACTATCACGGCGCTCTTGCCGCCGCTGTTGAAGAGCATGGTGGCGAAGTTCTGAAGTTCATGGGCGATGGCTTGCTGGCGATATTGACCTATGACGACGACTTGGAACGGCACAAAGCCTGCAGGGCGGCCTATGACGCGGTTTTTACCGCTGTTCAGTCTGTCAATGAGATCAATCGAGTGCGGACAGCTCAAAACAAAGAAATCATCGCTTTTGGCGTCGCATTACATACAGGTCGTTTGACCTATGGAAACATCGGTGCGCCAGGTCGTTTGGATTTCACAGTCATTGGTCCCGCCGTTAATCTTGCGAGCCGCATGGAAGGCTTTTGCAGTCAACTGGATCGCACGGTTTTAGCATCTCAGGATTTCGTAGATGCTTACGGCGGTGATTTTGTTTCGCTCGGAAAATTTAGTGCCAAAGGTGTTGAAGAGTCTATCTCCCTGTACGGTTGTCCTGTTGAATTTGCCCATCGAGGTTGTGTTGTCATCGAAGAAGGCAGTCAGATCGAAATGGAAGCTGCATAAGGCGCCCTTTAGCTTTGAATATGGCGTCCAACTGCCGCAAGCTACATTCAACGATTGAGATGAGCAGATAATCCGTTCAAAAGTTGTCCGGTGATGGATAAGCAAAAATTAAAGTCTGAGCGGAAGAAGAACCGAGCCTGGTTGAAAGAGCATAAAATGCTTTGCCGGCCTTGGTCCCAATTGTCCTATGCTAGTGAGATCGTCCAGGCAATTGCTGCTCTATCTTTCGCTTACTTTCTGAGCCATCTTTTGGTTTACCTTTTTGCCGACGAATCTTTTGGTCGATTTTCGATCACATTCGTTGTGTCGGCACTGATCGTTTTTGCCCTTTTTCGCGCCGGTGCAGCAGCCATCCAGCCTTGGCTTGGAGAGCGTGCGGCAACTCAAGTGAAATCCAAAGTTCGTTTAAAACTTCACGCTCAAGTGTTGGCAGCCGGCCCAGCACTCAAAAATCGAATGCCAGCTGGGTCGCTTGCAGCCGTTCTCGTCGATCAAGTAGAAGCGTTGAGCGGTTACTTTGCGCGCTATCGAACTAAAGCGCTGGCCGCCTCTACACTTCCCGCTTTCTTTCTCATTGCGATTTACTTTGTGAACTGGAAACTGGCCGTCGTCATGGGATTCGCTTGGATAATGGTTCCCTTTGCGATGGCATTGATTGGGATTGCGATCGCAAAAGCCAGCCAAAGCCAGGTTGATGAACTAACCAGATTGGGCGGGCATTTCCTTGATCGGATTCAAGGCCTGACGTCCCTTCGTTTGTTTGGACAAGCCGAGGCAGAGGTCAAACGCACAGAAATAGCGGCGAACAGGTTCAAACGGAAAACCATGTCTGTTTTGAAGCTGGCCTTCCTTTCCTCTACTGCCTTGGAGCTAATCGCAACGGGAGCACTGTTTTTAACGGCAGTCTATGTGACTTCGGCTCTCATTGGCTCCATCGGATTACAACAAGGCCTGTTTGTACTGATCTTAGTCCCAGAATTTTTCCTCCCTCTACGACAATTCACAGCGGCCTATCACGAGCAATCGGCGGCAATGTCAGCCGCGCAAAAAATCCGCGAGTTGGAAAGCCATCTCAGCCCTGAACAAACCTCCCTTCCCGATCAAGGAGAAAAGCTGGCTTATGTCATTGAAAAGGCACCGAAGATCGAAGCAAAGGACCTTACTTTTGCCTATGATGATAACCAGGCAATCTTACAACAGCTTTCATTCTCTCTAGAACCGGGCAGCCTGACTGTTCTGAAGGGACCCAGCGGTGTTGGCAAATCAACACTTTTATCGTTGTTGCTCGGCTTCACTCAATCCTACAGCGGTTCTCTTACAATTGATGGACGCGAACTTTCTGCAATAGACCTCTCTGTATTAAGGGAGACCCTTTGTTGGTCTGGACAGCAGCCTTATCTTTTTCATGGTACGCTAAAAGAAAACCTGCTGCTAGCAAAGCCAGCGGCCAAAGACACAGAACTTAACCAGGCTATCGTGCAAGCTGGCCTCCAGCCTTTTGTGAGTTCACTTGGCAACGGATTGGAAAGTCACTTGAATGAGAGAGGTTCCAACGTTTCTGGTGGGCAGCTACAACGAATTGCCTTGGCTCGAGCGTTCATGAAGAACGGTTCCATACTCATTCTAGATGAACCATTGACTGCACTTGACCCCCGGAACCGCCAGGGAATTATTGAAGCCATACAAAAGCTACGCATTGGCAAGACTACTTTGATTGCAAGTCATGAGCCTGAGCTCGTCAAACTCGCCGACCAAGTGATTGAGTTAGAATCCCCGCATAAGGAAGCCATGGCATGAGTTCTGTACGGCGGCTATTTAATCTTTGGCGTGAAGAAAGGGTTTGGATAAGTCTCGGCGCTATCACTTCTCTGCTTTCCCTTTTATCGGCGATTTTGTTGATGGCTTTGGCTGGATGGATGGTTGGTGGTGCTGGCAATGGTAAAGTTGTTGCGGGCTTTGCGCTTTTAGGCGCGGTTGGGCCGAAAATTGTCATGAGGCTTCTTGTTCTCCTCAGAACACTCATGCGCTACAGCGAGCGCCTGGTCACGCACGAAGCGACATTTCGAATTCTGTCCAAGTTACGCATATGGTTCATGAGAAATGCAATCCCTCTCAGCCCCAGAAAACTTGGAACCTATAAAAGCGGCGACCTTCTAAACCGAATGATGTCCGATATTGACGCGCTGGATCATTTCTATCTTCGGTTTCTGGTTCCTGTCACTGTCGCTGTTGCGACCTGCTCACTTTTGATTCTATTCTTAGGCTTACAGTCTTATGTATTAGCGCTCGTTGCTTTGGTCTTTTTCCTACTCTCCGGTTGGTTGATACCAGTGTTGGGCCAAAATGCGGGACTTGCACCAGGAAAAGGATTGGTCGAAGAAATCAGTGCTATGCGTAGTTTGGTGATTGAAGGCGTGCAAGGATCTGCGGAGCTATTGGTTTACGGCGGCGCTGACAATGCTCGAAATCACCTACGTCAATCTGACCGGATGCTCTCCGACAATCATGCAAAGCTCGCCGTCGCCGCAGGTTTAACATCCGGGGCTAGCCAATTCCTTTCTCAATTGCTGTTACTGTCGCTCTTTGGTGCAGGCCTTTGGTTAATAGGTAGTGATGAAATAGCATCCGGTCAGCTAATACTCGCCTTGTTTGTCGTTCTAACAGCATTAGAAGCTTTGGCTCTGATGCCCATGGCTTTTCTGTTCATGGGGAAAACTAGAACAGCGGCCGATCGGCTCTTTGAAGTTCTGGATCAGGCAGATACGGCAGAACGAGAGACCGCTTCAATTGATGATCCGTTCCCGCTCTCATTCACAAATGTTTCCTTTGGCTATGACAAAACCAACGATGTGTTGGAGAATGTTTCTCTCAAGTTTGCGCAAGGAAGTTGGACAACGATCCTGGGGCCTAGTGGCAGCGGAAAATCATCCATTCTTAATCTGATTCTAGGATTTTGGGAACCGAACCAAGGCGTGGTTAGTTTAGGCGGCGTTGATACAAAGCTGACTAACCCCGAAGAGATCCTGAAGCACTGCGCTTTCCTTTCGCAAAAGCCTCATATATTCAGCGGTTCAGTAAAAGATAACCTTTTGTTGGCTGAACCCAATGCGACTGAAGCCGAGATGTGGGCAGCACTCGATAAAGTGGACCTGAAGCAACACTTTGAAGGCAGAGAAGGACAGTTGGACACCTGGTTGGGTGAATTTGGCTTAGGATTATCGGGCGGCCAACAACGACGCTTGGCTCTCGCTCAGATTTTCCTTAAGGACTCCCCTATTCTGCTGTTGGACGAGCCGACAGAGAACCTCGATCTACCCACCGAACAAGCGATCTACAAAGCGCTTTTTGAGTTCGCAAAAGACAAGACCCTTATCCTCGTCACCCACAGGACGATAGAACTCCAGAGAATGGATCAATTGGTTTTGATCGACGAAGGAAGTATTGTGAATATGGGCGCCCCAAAAACTCTTTTAGAACAGCATGAATATTTAAGAGTCCAAAACATATCTTGATGGTTCTCGCCCCTTGCCTTTGGTAAAAGAACTCTACATTAGCACCCAGTTATCAGGGAGACACTCAATGAAGTTACTACGTTACGGCCCCGTCGGCCAAGAAAAGCCAGGCATGCTCGACGCTGACGGCAATATCCGTTCACTCGTCGGCAAAATTGACGATGTATCAGGCGCTAATCTAAGCGCCGCAAAAATCGCTGAACTCCAAGCCTTGGATCCAAGCTCACTGGAGTTGGTTGATGGTTCCGTACGTGTTGGGTCTTGTTTGGGAGATATCACAAATCTTATCTGCATCGGCCTCAACTTTGCGGACCACGCTGCAGAAACAGGCAACCCGATCCCCAAAACTCCCGTAATGTTTGCTAAACATACTTCTACGGTGACTGGTCCAAATGACGATATTCCTCTGATCAACGGTTCTGATCGCTCTGACTGGGAAGTCGAACTGGGCGTCGTTATAGGTGAAAATTGCACAAAAGTTTCAGAAGAAGATGCGATGGACTATGTTGCTGGCTTCTTCACAGCCAATGACGTCTCTGAGCGCCGCTTGCAAAAGGGCGAAGCCGGCCAGTGGTATCATGGCAAGTCACCAGACAACTATGCCCCTATTGGCCCCTGGGTGGTTACTAAGGATGAAGTCGGCGACTTTAACAATCTCGGCATGCAATGTGTAATATCGGGAACAACAAGACAGAACGGCAACTCGAAGACCATGATCTTTACTGTGCCACAGCTTGTCTCATATATCTCTCAATCTACAACATTGAAAGCTGGTGATGCGATCCTGACAGGCACGCCTCCGGGTGTTGGTGTGGGCCACGACCCAATGGTGTTCCTCAAGTCTGGTGATGAGATGGTAACAGCCATTGATAAGCTCGGCGAACAACGCAATAAAATCGTTTAACCATGCATATCGTAATCACCGGAGCCGCCGGTTTCATCGGAAAGAAATTGGCGGCACGTTTGGCTCGCGATTGTAAGATTGATGGGCAAACAATAACAAAGCTCACGCTTTTCGATATTGTTGAACCAGAGGCCCCACTTTCGAACGGGCCGGATATACTCACGGTCGCAGGAGACATAACCGACGCAGGTATTGCGGCCAGGTTAGTTGGCGATGATTGTGGTGGTGTCTTCCACCTGGCCGCCATTGTGTCGGCTGGTGCAGAAGAAGACTTCGACCTTGGCATGGCGGTCAATCTTGAGGCTAACCGTTCGTTGCTCGAAGCCTGTAGAGCTTTGCCTAACGTGCCAAAATATGTCTTTGCGAGTTCTGTTGCCGGTTTCGGTGGCAATATGCCCGCTATCCTAGATGATGAGACAGAACGCACACCACAGACCTCCTATGGCACCCAAAAGGTTATCGGAGAGCTGTTGGTCACGGACTATTCTCGTAAGGGCTTCCTTCAAGGTTGTTCGCTGCGCCTTCCCACCGTGGTTGTTCGTCCAGGCAAACCTAATAAGGCAGCTTCGACCTGGGCAAGTTCTATCATTCGTGAACCGCTTCAGGGTGATGAGGTCATTTGTCCCGTGCGTACCAGCCAGGCCATGTTCCTGAGTTCGCCTGAAATCATTGTTGAAAACATGATCAAAGCTTGGGAGATGCCTGCGGAAAGTTGGGGCATGGTGCCTTCAATCACTCTTCCAGGTCTGACTTTAACCGTAGAAGAGATGTTAGCGGCGCTGGAGAGAGTGGCTGGCAAAGAACCCGTGAACAAGGTCAAGTTCGTACCAGACGCACATATCCAAAAGATTTGCGATGGCTGGCCAACAACCTTTGAAACGCCACGTGCTGAAAGCCTAGGTTTCAGTAAAGACAATGACTATGATCAAATCATTCGCCAGTTTATGGAAAACGACATGGTGAAGAATTCCTAAGATCGTTTGATGCGGACAGAAACTTCGGTACCGGAGAATCCTAGATATTCGAAGCCGTATCCTGTCCGCTCAATAAACTCGTTGAACGCCTTGTATTCGTGCAAACGCCAGCCGTGATAGTTAAAGAACTCGTCAAACGCGATGATCGCTCCATCGACAAGCTTCCCCTCAACGGCTTGCAAAGCGCAATCAGTCGACGAATAAATATCACAGTCGATATGAACAAAAGCAATTGGGTCGCTGTGTTCTTCTAAGAAACCAGGCAAGGTCTCGTGGAACAACCCTTTTACCAAGGAAACGTTTGAAAGCACTTTAGGCGCCACCCCTTTTCGATTGAAGTTCCGGCGGCTGTAGCGGTTCCCTACCCAATCCTCTGGCAATCCTTCAAACGAGTCAAACCCGTAGACTGTTCTGTCGGGACAAAGTCTTGCAAGGTGGTTAATCGTTGTGCCCTTATAAACACCAAATTCCAGCATTAATCCCGCTTCAAACTGGCCAGACAAAAACTCTAGGTGCATGAGCTTATCGTTAAAGAACTGTGCAGTTAACATCTCGGACGTCACCAAATCAGCCGCTTCAACTGTCGCTCTTTTCAAAAGTTCATTTCTTAAAGCCAACTGTCTTTTCGACGTGAAAAAGTCGACAACCCCAGCATTGCCAGATTTCGCGATAGATTTGATAAATTGCTTAAAAGGGTTCTTCATTAGATTCGACTAACAGCTCAACAAGAGTTATTTGCTTTGCACAGGTTGCTTTGCTATAGCACCCTTTCATTCACGCGCAAATCCAGCGACGGCGACATAGGACAAAACTTTGGCTGGCGACGAAGAACTTATTAAGGAATACTCCAAAATTCATAAGTCTCGCGATTGGGGTTGGACTTCAGTCAAGAACTTACGATTTCTGTTGCCCTATGTTCGGATTTTGAGGCCTCAATCCATAATC
>Ga0055584_100003500_pt1 | contig 15494 bp, 11 predicted proteins | sample OSDHelmetaG_FD_58716 | JGI IMG/M metagenome (GOLD analysis project Ga0055584, IMG submission 58716) | Pelagic marine sediment microbial communities from the LTER site Helgoland, North Sea, for post-phytoplankton bloom and carbon turnover... | ecosystem: Environmental > Aquatic > Marine >... | reverse complement strand
AACATTACAATGCGGCTTGGTACGCTCAAACTTTTCCTTCGACATAACTCTTCCTCTTCTCTATCCGCGCTACGCGAGCTTGGAGATAACCTCGTCACTGACAGCCTGTGGAACAGGTGCATAGTGCGAGAATTGCATTGTATATTGGGCGCGGCCCTGGCTCATGGACCGCAGTGTGTTTACGTAGCCAAACATGTTGGCCAAAGGCACGGTGCCGCGAATAAGCGTCGCAACGCCACGAGCTTCTGTACCTTCAATTTGTCCGCGACGGCTGTTCAGATCGCCGATAACGTCACCCATGTAGTCTTCAGGGGTAACGATTTCGACTTCCATGATGGGTTCCAGCAACTGGAGACCAGCCTTCTGACACGCTTCGCGGAACGCAGCCCGACCAGCGATTTCAAAAGCCATGACGCTGGAGTCAACGTCATGATAGGCGCCATCGATTAGTTCGACTTTATAATCGATTAGCGGGAAGCCAGCCAACACACCGGTTACTGCAACCTCCGAGATGCCTTTTTCCACACCTGGGATATATTCCTTAGGAATATTACCACCAACGATCTTGGATTCGAACTCTTCACCACCGCCCATTTCATTAGGCGTAAGAACAATCTTCAAGCGAGCAAACTGACCTGCACCACCGGACTGTTTCTTATGGGTGTAATCTACTTCAGTTGGGCCCGTAATGGTTTCGCGATACGCAACCTGCGGGGCACCGACATTGGCTTCAACAGAGAATTCGCGCTTCATGCGATCCACCAGGATATCGAGGTGAAGCTCACCCATACCACTGATTACTGTCTGGCCACTTTCATGGTCGACCTTCACGCGGAAAGAAGGATCTTCCTGAGCGAGGCGATGCAAGGCCGTACCCATTTTTTCCTGATCAGCTTTCGACTTGGGCTCAACAGCCACTTCGATAACAGGATCTGGGAATTCCATCCGTTCGAGAACGACGGGATCACTGGCCACACAAAGCGTATCGCCTGTTGTTGTTTCTTTCAGACCGCAAATTGCGACAATGTCGCCGGCGCGCGCTTCTTTGATGTCTTCGCGTGAATTCGCATGCATCTGAAGCATCCGACCAACACGTTCGCGCTTGCCCTTAACCGAGTTAAAGGTCTGAGTACCGGTTTCCAATACACCAGAATAAACACGGGCGAATGTCAACGAACCAACAAATGGGTCAGTCATCACCTTAAAGGCGAGAGCCGAGAAAGGCTCGTCATCGCTGGATCTGCGAACCATTTCTTCGTCTGAGTCAGGCTTGAGGCCCGGCGTAGGCGGCACATCGATTGGTGACGGCATGAAATCGATGACGGCGTCTAGCAGCGGCTGAACACCCTTGTTCTTAAAGGCTGTACCATTCAGAACGGGGACAAAGGCGCCGGCCAATGTGCCGAGACGAATGCATTCTTTCAGCGTTTCTTCGCTGATTTCTTCACCTTCAAGATAAGCTTCCATAGCCGCTTCATCTTGCTCAACAGCCAATTCAATCATCTCGATACGTGCGATTTCAGCAGCGTCTTTCAGATCGTCAGGGATGTCGACATAGTCAAATGCCGCACCCAGGTCTTCATTGCGCCATACGATCGCCTGATTTTTGATCAAATCAACAACGCCCGCATATTCACTTTCGGAGCCGATAGGCAACTGGAGCACCATAGCTACTGAACCAAGACGCTCACGGATCATATCAACGCAACGCTCAAAGTTTGCACCGGTGCGATCCATCTTGTTGATAAAACACATCCGAGGAACATTGTATTTATCAGCCTGGCGCCAAACAGTTTCGGATTGCGGCTCTACACCAGCAACACTATCGAAAACTGCAACCGCGCCATCAAGCACGCGCAAGCTGCGTTCTACTTCAATGGTGAAATCAACGTGACCTGGTGTATCAATGATGTTGATGCGGTGATCGTTCCAGAAACAAGTTGTCGCAGCAGATGTAATCGTAATACCGCGCTCTTGCTCTTGCTCCATCCAATCCATGGTGGCTGCGCCATCATGCACTTCGCCAATCTTGTGGCTAACACCGGTATAATAAAGAATACGCTCGGTGGTGGTTGTTTTACCGGCATCAATATGGGCCATAATGCCAATATTGCGGTATTTATCGATTTTTGTTTCGCGTGCCATGATCTTGCTTTCGTCTCTACCTAAAGCGCCGGGTTACCAACGATAATGAGCGAAGGCACGGTTTGCCTCTGCCATACGATGTGTGTCTTCGCGCTTCTTAACGGCTGTGCCACGATTTTCGCTCGCATCAAGGATTTCCTTGAACAGGCGGTCTTCCATGGTGTTTTCTGAACGTGACCGCGCGGCATCAATCATCCAACGGATGGCCAGCGCTTGTGCACGATCTGGGCGCACGTCAACAGGCACCTGATAGGTAGCACCACCAACGCGACGGGACCGAACTTCAACCTGTGGCTTAATGTTGTCCAGCGCTTCGCGGAACACACCAACGGGTTCAGCGCGACCCTGGCCTTCAAGGCGGGTCAGCGCACCATATACGATGCGTTCAGCGGCGGACTTTTTACCCTGATACATCAAGTTGTTAATAAACTTCGACAAAACCAGATCACCATATTTGGCGTCAGGCAAAATCTCGCGTTTCTCTGCGGCTCTACGACGGGACATCTTGTATTCCTATTTAGGGCGCTTGGCGCCGTATTTGGACCGGCGCTGACGGCGATCTGCAACACCCTGGGTGTCGAGTACGCCGCGCAAAATGTGATAACGAACACCTGGCAAATCCTTCACGCGACCACCACGCAGAAGAACAATGGAATGTTCCTGCAGGTTATGGCCTTCGCCAGGAATATAGGCGGTAACTTCAAAGCCATTTGTAAGGCGAACACGTGCAACTTTACGCAGTGCGGAGTTCGGCTTTTTAGGTGTTGTTGTATAAACGCGCGTACACACACCACGCTTTTGAGGGCATGCTTCTAGTGCAGGCACCTTGTTCCGCTTTATCGGCCGCTTGCGCGGCTTGCGAATGAGCTGGTTGATCGTCGGCATATTAACCTTTCCGCGTTCTTCTCAATTTGCGAATTATCCGGCTTCAATCCGGCGTCATCCGCGTTTTGCACATAACACAACAGCAGCACGCTATCTTGTCGCGGCTGCTGCATTCTCCCGAACAAATACGGAGCCTGTAGCCCTATTGGGCTTAGTCGGCACAGCGTTTAGGTCGTCCCTACGGCCTGTATCCGGGAGTGGCGCGAACATAGTCGCGTCCCCTCATATCGTCAACCCCTGTGATGCCAGTTTTGCATGTTTCTTCACATTACCGCCCTAGTCGGTCGCGATAATGCAATTAACCGCATATTTCTAATGGGTTAAATAATCACCCACGAAGCGCGCAATATCTAAAACCATGGGATTCCGGCTCTAAACTATTGCCTATCTGGCGATTGCCAAGGAATCACCTGATGCAGCGGCAGAATTATGGGTTCCCGAGGGTATTCCCATAAAAAAAGGGGGGCTCAAAGCCCCCCTTTTAAGAGATTCGCTAAACTAGCCTATATCTGGCTGGTCTTGATCGGCTAGATCTGGTGCTTCGATCGCAACAAATTCATCTTCTTGCTGGTTATCAATGAAGTCTTTGTCACGCTGGTTGGCAATAGAGCGCAAACGGCTCATTGCGCTACCGGTCCCGGCCGGGATCAGCCCGCCAACGATAACATTTTCCTTGAGACCAACCAGATGATCCAGCTTGCCGTGTACAGCCGCTTCCGTCAGGACGCGAGTGGTTTCCTGGAAGGACGCGGCAGAGATGAACGAGCGTGTTTGCAGAGACGCTTTGGTGATCCCCAGCAGAACTGGCTCGCCAGTAGCAGGCTGGCCACCTTCTTCTATCGCCTTGGCGTTCATTTCATCGAACTCGATACGATCTACCTGTTCGCCCTTCAGCAGGGTGGTGTTACCACCGCTCTTGATTTCGACCTTCTGCAGCATCTGACGGACAATCACTTCAATGTGCTTGTCATTAATTGTCACACCTTGCAGTCGATACACTTCCTGGATTTCATCGACCAGGTAGTTGGCCAAGGCTTCAACACCCAAAACCCGCAGAATATCATGCGGCACGGGATTACCATCGAGCAGATATTCACCGAGTTCGATAAAGTCGCCTTCGCGAGCGCCGATGTGCTTGCCCTTGGGGATAAGATATTCAACGGGATCTTCATCTTCATCCTTCGGACGAATGATAATCCGCTGCTTGTTCTTATAATCCTTGCCGAATTCAACAATACCTGAGTTTTCAGCGATGACGCCGTGATCCTTAGGACGACGCGCTTCAAACAGTTCAGCAACCCGCGGCAAACCACCTGTAATGTCGCGCGTTTTAGCGGCTTCGCGTGGAATACGTGCGACCACGTCACCTGCGTGCAATTCAGCACCATCATTGACGGTCAGAATGGCATCCATGGACAGGAAGTATCTTGCTTCCAAGCCATTGGCCAAGGTGACAACTTCGCCTTTTTCATCACGCAAGGTAATGCGAGGACGAAGGTCTGTGCCCTTGGGCTGTGAACGCCAGTCCATGATGACCTTGTTGGAAATGCCTGTGGTTTCATCCATGACTTCCCGCATGGAAACGCCATCGACGATATCAACATAACCAGCAACACCTTCACGCTCGACGATAATAGGCGTGGTGTATGGATCCCACTCGGCGAGCTTGTCACCGCGGGAAACTTCACTGCCATCATCAACGATAAGATGCGCACCATAGAGAACTTTATGACGGGCCCGTTCAACACCATTGGCGTCCGTAATGACGATTTGGCTTGTACGGTTCATCGAAACCAATCGGCCTGATGAATCCTTAACAACGTTCCGATTTTCGATAACGACAGTACCATCGACAGTCGCTTCAATCGAAGATTGCTCAGCAAACTGGGCTGTACCACCAATATGGAATGTCCGCATCGTCAGCTGCGTGCCTGGCTCACCAATGGACTGAGCGGCGATAACACCGACAGCTTCACCCATATTCACGGCAGTACCGCGGGCCAGATCGCGACCATAACATGCGGCACAAACACCCGCTTTGGTTTCACACGTCAGAACTGAACGGATACTGACAACGCCAACGCCCGCTGTTTCGACCTTATCGACCGCTACTTCGTCCAGAGGCGTGCCTTTTTTGATGAGAATATCGCCAGAAACCGGATCAGCAATATCTGTAGCCGTTGTCCGGCCCAGGATACGTTCGCCCAGTTCTTCAATAACAATACCACCGTCAACAACTTCGCTAACCGTTAGGCCGCGTGTTGTTTTGCAGTCTTCCTGCGTGATAATGCAGTCCTGTGCAACATCCACCAGGCGACGTGTCAGATAGCCTGAGTTCGCTGTTTTCAGCGCGGTATCTGCCAGACCCTTACGGGCACCATGGGTAGAGTTAAAGTATTCGAGAACCGACAGGCCTTCCTTAAAGTTGGAAATAATTGGCGTTTCGATGATTTCACCAGAAGGTTTCGCCATCAGACCGCGCATACCAGCCAGCTGTTTCATCTGGGCGGGAGAACCACGCGCACCAGAATGAGACATCATGAACACTGAGTTAATCGGCTTGGTTTTACCGCTTTCCTCATCGATCTCGATGGCAGAAATACGGGCCATCATTTCGTCGGCAACCTTATCGGTACACTGAGCCCAAGCATCAATTACCTTGTTGTACTTCTCACCCTGGGTGATCAGACCTTCAGCATATTGTTGCTCAAATTCCTTAACCTGATCGCGGGTTTCGTTAACAAGGCCTTCCTTGGTTTCAGGGATAACCATGTCATCCTTACCGAAGGAAATACCGGCTTTAGCAGCTTCGCGGAAACCCATTGCCATAATGCCATCGGCAAACAATACGGTCTCTTTCTGGCCACAATGACGGTAGACAAGGTCGATAACTTCACTGACGTCTTTCTTGCCCAGCACCTGATTAATCACATCAAATTTGATGTTCTTATTACGCGGCAGGAATTGAGACAGAAGCATCCGACCCGGCGTACTGTCGACGCGCGTTACGATGGGTTCGCCTTCGTCATCAACAGTTTCATAGCGACACTGAATTTTGGCATGCAGCGACACAGTGCCCGCATCAAGGGCTAGTTGAATTTCTTCCAGGTTTGAGAAGACAGAGCCTTCACCCTCTTCTTTGTCGTAACAAAGTGTCAGGTAATAAATACCAAGCACAATATCCTGACTTGGAACAATAATCGGCTTGCCATTCGCAGGGCTGAGGATGTTATTCGTGGACATCATCAACACGCGTGCTTCAAGCTGCGCCTCAAGCGACAACGGCACATGGACAGCCATTTGGTCACCGTCAAAGTCGGCATTAAAAGCAGTACAAACCAGCGGGTGAAGCTGGATAGCTTTACCTTCGATCAACACAGGTTCAAACGCCTGAATGCCAAGGCGATGAAGTGTCGGCGCCCGGTTCAACATGATGGGGTGTTCACGAATAACTTCGTCGAGAATATCCCATACTTCAGGGCGCTCGCTCTCAACCATCTTGCGAGCCTGCTTAATGGTCGTAGACAGCCCACGCTGATCAAGGCGCGAATAGATAAACGGTTTGAACAGCTCCAGCGCCATTTTCTTGGGCAGCCCGCACTGATGCAGCTTTAACTCTGGCCCCACCACAATCACGGAACGACCGGAATAATCGACGCGCTTACCAAGCAAATTCTGACGGAAACGACCTTGCTTGCCCTTGAGCATATCGGACAAAGACTTCAGCGGACGCTTGTTAGCGCCTGTGATAGTCCGGCCACGGCGGCCATTGTCGAACAGCGCATCAACAGCTTCTTGCAGCATCCGCTTTTCATTACGAACAATAATGTCTGGTGCGCGCAATTCGATCAGGCGCTTCAGACGATTGTTCCGGTTGATCACACGACGATATAGATCGTTCAGATCGGACGTTGCAAAACGGCCGCCATCAAGAGGCACAAGCGGGCGCAGCTCAGGTGGGATAACCGGCACAACGGTAAGGATCATCCATTCTGGGCGGTTGCCAGATTCCAAGAAAGCTTCAACCACCTTAAGGCGCTTGATGAGTTTCTTTGGCTTCAATTCAGACTTGGTTTCAGCCAGTTCTTGCAGGATATCTGCGCGAATGGTTTCCAGGTCAACAACTTCAAGCATCTGACGAATAGCTTCAGCGCCAATACCAGCCGTGAAGGTATCTTCACCATATTCATCAACAGCTGTGTTGTATTCTTCTTCTGTTAGCAATTGTCCTTTGGACAATGCTGTCAGGCCAGGTTCAACAACCACATAGCTTTCGAAATAGAGGATGCGTTCCAGACCCTTGAGAGTCATATCAAGCAGCAGGCCGATACGTGATGGCAGGCTTTTCAGGAACCAGATGTGCGCAACAGGCGCTGCCAGTTCAATATGACCCATACGGTCACGACGAACCTTGGAGAGCGTGACTTCAACGCCGCATTTTTCGCAGACAATGCCGCGATATTTCATGCGCTTATATTTACCACACAGGCATTCATAATCTTTGATTGGGCCAAAGATTCTGGCGCAAAAAAGACCATCCCGTTCCGGCTTAAAGGTACGGTAATTGATGGTTTCTGGCTTTTTAATCTCACCAAAAGACCATGAGCGCACACGCTCCGGGCTGGCAATAGAGATGCGGATCGCATCGAAACTCTGCGCCTTAGCTTGTGGGCTAAAGAGGTTAATGACCTCTTGATTCATGTCTCGTCTCCTCGTTGTGTCCGTCTTTGGGGCAAATATTGCCTTAGGACAGTCAACCGAACGCGGTGCTAGGCACCGCTATACTGGCAACCGATTTTACTCGACAGCCTCAGCTTCCACCAATTCCACATTCAGCGCCAGTGAACGCATTTCTTTCACCAGCACGTTAAATGATTCCGGGATACCTGCTTCAAATGTGTCATCACCCTTAACGATAGATTCGTATACCGCCGTACGGCCTGCCACATCATCCGACTTCACAGTCAGCATTTCCTGCAAGGTATAGGCTGCGCCATATGCCTGCAGTGCCCAAACTTCCATTTCACCGAATCTTTGTCCACCGAACTGGGCTTTACCACCCAGCGGCTGCTGTGTGACCAAGCTGTATGGACCAATGGAACGACCATGGATTTTGTCATCCACCAAGTGATGGAGTTTCAGCATATAGATGTAGCCAACAGTGACCTTGCGATCGAAAGGCTCGCCAGTGCGGCCATCATACAAGGTTACCTGACCAGAGCCATCGAGACCGGCTTTCTCAAGCGCAACAACGATATCGGCTTCCTTGGCACCATCGAACACAGGCGTTGCCATTGGCACACCATTCTTCAGGTTACCGCCAAGTTCCAGAAGTTCTGGATCTTCCATATCCTTGATGATCTCGGTGTATTCAACGTCGCTGTAGATATCCTTGAACTTGGCATGGAGGTTCTTGGTATCGTTGGTTTTCTTTACTTCATCAAGAAGACCAGTGATTTGCTTGCCAAGACCAGCAGCTGCCCAACCCAAATGGGTTTCCAAAATCTGCCCAACATTCATTCGCGATGGCACACCCAGCGGGTTCAGCACGATATCGGCTGCCGTACCATCAGCGAGGAACGGCATGTCTTCGACAGGGGAAATACGGGAAATAACACCCTTATTACCATGACGACCGGCCATCTTATCGCCGGGCTGCAACTTGCGCTTAACAGCCACGAAAACTTTAACCATCTTCATGACGCCAGGCAGCAATTCGTCACCGCGCTGCAATTTGTCGATTTTCTCGTCAAAGCGAGCCTGCAGCTCGTCCTTGGCTTCGTCATATTGCTTGCGAAGGGCTTCGATGTCGGCTTGGCTTTTCTCTGCCTCTACCGCAATCTGCCACCACTGACCGCGGGAAAGATCTTCCAGCAGTGCCTTGTCGATTTTAGCCTTCTTCTTCACGCCGGCGGGGCCACTGGCAACCGTTTGGCCAACCAGAGCTGCTTCGAGGCGATTGTAAGAAACACGATCCAGAATGCCGAGTTCATCCGCGCGATCTTTGGAAAGATGTTCGATTTCTTCCCGCTCAATCGTCATGGCGCGTTCATCTTTGTCGACCCCGTGGCGGTTAAACACACGGACTTCAACAACGGTACCGGAGTCGCCAGGCTTAATGCGCAAAGACGTATCGCGAACGTCAGAGGCTTTTTCACCAAAGATGGCACGCAGAAGTTTTTCTTCCGGCGTCATGGGTGATTCACCCTTTGGCGTCACCTTACCGACCAGAATATCACCAGGGCCAACTTCAGCACCGATATAAACGATACCGGCTTCATCCAGATGGCTCATGCTTTCTTCGCCGACATTGGGAATGTCGCGGGTCACTTCTTCAGGGCCCATCTTGGTGTCGCGCGCCATCACTTCATATTCTTCAATATGAATTGAGGTGAAGACATCGTCTCGCACCATGCGCTCGGAGATCAGGATGGAATCTTCGAAGTTGTAGCCCATCCAAGGCATAAACGCGACGAGCACGTTACGGCCCAGGGCCAATTCACCCAGGTCGGTTGAAGGACCATCTGCAACAATATCGCCCTTACGGACAGTATCGCCAACCTTCACCAATGGACGCTGGTTAATGCAGGTGTTCTGGTTTGAACGCTGGAATTTCACCAGGTTATAAATATCAACGCCAGATGAGCCAGGCTCAACTTCTTCAGTGGCGCGAACCACAATACGCGTGGCGTCGACCTGATCGATAATGCCTGAGCGACGGGCAATCACGGTCACGCCGGAATCACGGGCAACTGTTTCTTCCATGCCGGTACCGACCAGTGGTGCAGTTGCCTGCAACAGAGGCACAGCCTGGCGCATCATGTTAGAGCCCATGAGCGCGCGGTTCGCATCATCGTTTTCCAGGAATGGAATAAGAGCAGCAGCAACAGACACCAACTGCTTGGGCGATACGTCCATGAAGTCGGCTTCTTCAGGTGGCACCATCAACTGGTCGCCAGCCTTACGGCAGCTCAACAAATCATCAACAAAGTTGCCCTTGGCATCAATTTCCAAATTGGCCTGGGCCACTGTGTAATTGGCTTCTTCCATGGCTGACAGATAGATCACTTCATCAGTGACCTTGCCCTTAACGACCTTCCGGTACGGCGATTCAATGAAGCCGTATTTGTTGATTCGGGCAAAGGTAGCCAGCGAATTGATCAGACCAATATTTGGCCCTTCAGGCGTTTCAATTGGGCAAATACGACCGTAATGCGTTGGATGCACATCTCGCACTTCAAAGCCGGCGCGTTCACGTGTCAAACCACCAGGGCCCAATGCAGAAAGACGACGCTTATGCGTGACTTCGCTGAGCGGGTTGGTCTGATCCATAAACTGGCTAAGCTGGCTGGAGCCGAAGAATTCGCGAACAGCGGCTGCTGCAGGCTTGGCGTTGATCAGGTCATGCGGCATGACCGTATCAATTTCAACAGAGCTCATCCGTTCCTTGATGGCACGTTCCATGCGCAGCAGGCCGATGCGGTATTGATTTTCCATCAATTCGCCAACGGAGCGTACACGGCGGTTACCAAGGTGATCGATATCATCGATTTCGCCCCGGCCATCCTTCAGGCCAACAAGCGTGCTGATAACAGCCAGAATGTCTTCTTTGCGCAGGATACGAAGCGTGTCTTCAGCATCAAGCGACAGGCGTATGTTCATCTTCACGCGACCAACAGACGACAGGTCATAACGTTCAGAATCAAAGAACAGGCCATCGAACAGGGCTTCAGCTGTTTCCTTGGTGGGCGGCTCGCCGGGACGCATGACGCGATAAATTTCGATCATCGCCTGTTCCCAGCTTTCGGCCTTGTCGACCATCAGCGTATTGCGGATATGCGCACTGACATTGATATGATCAATATCCAGCGTTGGCACTTCTTTAACTTTTGCTTCAGCGAACTTTTCGATGTGCTCTTCGGTAATTTCTTCACCGGCTTCGATATAGATCTCGCCCGTCTTGGGGTTCACCAGATCGATAGCAGCATAACGGTTCAGCAAATCGTCAGACGGTACCAGCAGGTCTTTAACGCCATCTTTGTCCATCTGGCGGGCTAAACGAGGTGTTAGCTTCTCATCCGCGTCGAGGATTACTTCACCGGTCTTGGCATCAGCGATCGCGAAAGGCAGCTTGATGCCGCGCATAGAAACCGCGTCAAAAGGCTTCTTCCAGCCCTTTTTGTCCCGCTTGAAGGATACTGTTTCATAAAAGTGCCCGAGAATTTCCGAAGCACTCATGCCCAGGGCATAGAGCAACGTTGTGACAGGTATTTTCCGGCGACGGTCAATACGTGCGTGAACAACGTCCTTGGCATCAAATTCAAAATCGAGCCATGAACCGCGATAAGGAATGATCCGCGCTGCAAACAGGAACTTGCCCGATGAGTGGGTCTTGCCCTTGTCGTGGTCGAAGAACACGCCTGGCGAGCGATGCATCTGAGATACAACCACGCGCTCTGTACCATTGATAACGAAAGTGCCGTGCGGCGTCATCAGGGGCATATCGCCCATGTAGACTTCCTGCTCTTTGATATCGAGAACGGACTTGGCACCCGTATCTTCATCGACATCAAACACGATCAATCGCAGCGTCGCCTTTAGGGGCGCTGCATACGTCATGTCGCGTTGTTGGCATTCTTCAACGTCGTATTTCGGTTTTTCGAATTCATAGCTAACGAATTCCAGTGACGCCGTTTCGGCAAAGTCACCAATTGGAAAAACAGATTTGAAAACACTCTGCAACCCATCGTCGCCACGCTCTTTTACTGGCGTGAACCGTTGCAGGAACTGATCATACGAGTTCTTCTGCACTTCGATGAGATTTGGCATCTCACTTACTTCAGTGATGTGTCCAAAATACTTGCGGACCCGCTTGCGCCCCGTGAAGGAGTTACCCATGCTGTTCCTCTTTCGCTCGCCCTGCCAACGAAATGCTCGTCGGCCTATAATTCGATGGAGTACAAAATCCGGCTAATGTAACCGACTGTACCCCTTTATCGCTAATTCGCAAATACTCACCAATAACACCGTAATTGGCGGCCTCTGCAAATGGTCGTACCGGGGCCCTGTAAACAGGACCCCGGCAAAACACTTGGTTGCCTAGAACTACTTGAGTTCGACAGAAGCACCTGCTTCTTCGAGCTTAGCTTTAAGTTCTTCAGCTTCAGCTTTGTTGACGCCTTCTTTAACCGCTTTAGGAGCGGATTCAACGAGGTCTTTGGCGTCTTTGAGGCCCAGGCCAGTGATGGCACGGACTTCTTTAATCACGTTGATTTTCTTGTCGCCAGCGCCTGCCAGGATGACATCGAACTCATCCTTTTCAGCAGCGGCTTCACCACCTTCAGCAGGTGCTGCAGCAGCAGCTGGAGCAGCAGCGGAAACGCCCCACTTTTCTTCCAGCATTGATGAAAGTTCAGCGGCTTCGATAACTGTCAATGCTGACAGTTCGTCTACCAATTTAGCCAGATCGGCCATAGTATATTCTCCTAGTATTACCCTTGTAGTCCGAAGACTTGATTAAGCTGCGTCTGACTGTCCATACGCACCAAAAACCCGTGCCAATTGACCAGCGGGCGCTTGCAACACACCAGCAACTTTCGTTGCAGGCGCACTAATAACACCGATGATCTTGCCCCGAAGCTGGTCGAGAGACGGCATGGAGGCCAAAGCCTTAACACCATCGCTGTCGAGTTCGGTCTCGCCCATCATGCCGCCAAGAACGACTAGCTTTTCGTTCTCTTTGGAAAATTCTACTGCCACCTTGGCCGCTGCAATCGGATCATCCGAATACGCAATGGCTGTTGGGCCAGCAAAATACTGGGCGAGAGGGTCGCATTTGGTGCCATCGAGAGCCAGCTTGGTCAGCCGGTTCTTAGTGACACGAAACTGGGCGCCTGCTTCCCGCATACGCGAGCGAAGGTCAGTCAACTCTGCTACCGACAAACCGGAATAGTGCGTGACTACTACGGATGTGGTTTCATCGAAAGCTGTCTTCAATTCAGCAACCAGTTCCTCTTTTTGGGCTCGGTCCACTTTTTTTTCTCCAGTGTAATGCGACGGTCTTAACCGCCGCGAACCCGCACAAAGGCCCGAACAACAGCACCCTGCTATTCGAACCCAACACCCTGTCCCAGGGCCGTGGACCTGAACCTTACCCACAAGGGTATTTCAGACTTTTGGTCTGAAACGGCCCCGCCAGCAATTGCTTGCAGAGCCAAAATTCTTAGTCTCGTTCCCCCGTCTGTGAAGGCCGGGTTACCCCATTAAATTGACGCCGAAGCGACAACACCTACGGTCTCGGACAGGCGGACGGCAATACCTCTTGGTTATCACCGCCCTACTCGCGCACCCCGAAAGGCCCGCGAAATCTCTACGGCTGGACGCTATGCGCTTCCAGCTGTTGCAATATCTACTCTAAGGCCAGGGCCCATTGTTGACGTCAACGTAAATTGCTTTACGAATGTGCCTTTGGCACCTGTAGGCTTTGCCTTTAGAATGGCATCAGTAAAAGCACGAATGTTTTCGCACAACGCGCCTTCAGAGAAGCCCGTTTTGCCAACACCAGCATGGATGATGCCTTCTTTTTCAACGCGAAACTCAACCTGACCGCCTTTGGCAGCTTCAACAGCGGCTGTCACGTCAGCAGTAACCGTACCCAACTTCGGGTTTGGCATCAGGCCACGAGGACCAAGAACCTTGCCCAAGCGGCCAACGACGGCCATCATGTCAGGTGTTGCGATAACACGGTCAAAGTCCATTTCGCCTTTTTGAATGGCTTCAGCCAATTCTTCAGCGCCAACAATTTCTGCGCCAGCGGCTTTGGCTTCATCAGCCTTGGCATCACGAGCGAATACAGCAACGCGGACAGATTTGCCTGTGCCGTTTGGCAATTGCACAACACCACGGACCATCTGGTCAGCATGGCGAGGGTCAACACCCAGGTTCAACGCAACTTCAACAGTTTCATCAAACTTGGTTGTAGATGCACTGGACTTGATCAGCGACACGGCTTCTTCGAGGCCGTACTGCTTGCCGCGTTCAATGGTTTCGGCGGTTGCTTTTTGGCGTTTGCTTAACTTTACCATAATTTAGTCCTTAACCTCATAGCCCATAGACCGTGCTGAGCCAGCCAGCATTGAAATAGCGGCTTCAATATCAGCGGCGTTGAGGTCTACCATTTTAGCTTCAGCGATTTCCTTCAGGTCATCACGTGTGACATAGCCCGTGATCTCACGGCCTGGCTGACTACTGCCTTTGTCCAGCTTAGCAGCCTTCTTCAAGAAGAAGGACGCTGGAGGCGTCTTGGTGACGAAGGTAAAGCTGCGATCGGAGTAAACGGTGATCTTGGTCGGAATAGGCGTATTCTTATCGATATCCTGTGTCTTGGCGTTAAACGCTTTACAGAATTCCATAATGTTGACGCCACGCTGACCTAGCGCAGGACCAATTGGGGGGGACGGTGTTGCAGCGCCGGCAGGCACTTGCAAGCTGATGTAACCATCGATCTTCTTTGCCATTTTATTTCCCTTTCAAAGGATAGCAACCCAGTTCAGGGCCGCAGGGAGACGTGGTCCGGTCATGGCTGACCTCCCACATCGTAATTCTTAGCCTTTTTCTACCTGGCTGTATTCCAGCTCAACCGGCGTTGCCCGCCCGAAGATAGAAACAGAAACTTTGAGGCGCGCACGCTCTTCATCAACGTCTTCCACCATCCCGTTAAAGGAAGTGAATGGTCCGTCTGTAACACGAACTTGCTCACCAATTTCGAAGACGATGGAGGGCTTGGGCCGCTCCACCCCTTCTTGTACCTGGTGCAAGATCCGGTTCGCTTCCGCCTCGGTAATCGGCATTGGCTTGGGGCCAGACCCCAAGAAACCAGAAACCTTCGGAATGTCGCGAATAAGGTGGTAGGTGTCATCGGTGAGTTCCATTTTCACCAGAATATACCCTGGGAAAAACTTGCGCTCGGTGCTGACCTTTTGGCCGCGCCGCATTTCCACAACTTCTTCCATCGGCACGAGCACTTCTTCGAACAAGGGGTCGAGCCCTGTGAGCTCGGCTTGTTCGCGAACAGCTTCAGCAACCTTTTTCTCGAAGTTCGAGTAGGTCTGAACGATGTACCAGCGCATGGCCATTATCTAATGACCTCCAGGAATTCTTGTAGCAACCACGAAATAACACCGTCAGTGGCATAGAAAAACACCGACATAATAACAACAAAGATGAAAACCATCAAAGTCGTTACCATTGTCTCGCTGCGGGTCGGCGGCACCACTTTGGATACTTCCTGCCGCACCTGACTGAAAAATTTTGCTGGGCTCGTTCTAGCCATACTTACTACGTTCCAATCTAGCCAACCACTAATAACTCAAGGTCTGATTTCGTCGCTGAAGTGCTTCCAGAACTGGCAGGAGTGGAGGGACTCGAACCCACAGCCCCCGGTTTTGGAGACCGGTGCTCTACCA
>Ga0055584_100003499_pt1 | contig 15495 bp, 14 predicted proteins | sample OSDHelmetaG_FD_58716 | JGI IMG/M metagenome (GOLD analysis project Ga0055584, IMG submission 58716) | Pelagic marine sediment microbial communities from the LTER site Helgoland, North Sea, for post-phytoplankton bloom and carbon turnover... | ecosystem: Environmental > Aquatic > Marine >... | reverse complement strand
TCATGAAATCAGGTAAATACCTGCCTGCTTGACGCATCATCCAAACTGGTGGGCGTTCTACTGTCTCTCCTTTAAGTGCCTTTAAGAATAAATCGTTTTTAATCATGAGAATAGAAGTGTTTTATGGCTTTAATTATAACGTTTTCCACGCTAGGTTTAGTAGCCACAGTGTAATTTTGTGTGTATTTATGTAATGCTTTTGCAGTGGTATTGCCAATGCAAAAACTATGTATAGGAGTTTGGTTAACACTAAAGTAACTTTCGACTCCTGATGGACTAAAAAATAATACGCCATCGAATTCTTGTTTATATTCTTTTGGTGTATATATTGTTTCGTATACAGGTATTTCGTGCCATTTTATTTTATGTTTAGTCAATAAATTAGGCAATGTGTTTAAGCGCTGTTGAGCACAAAAATAGTAGTAATTTTTTGTATTATTTTTTGTGATTATGTGATTGCCAAGTTCTTCAGCATTTGCTCCACAAAAGATTACATTTTGTTTTTTGTTAATGAGTAGTTTTTTTGTTCGTTGACCAACACAGTAACAGTTTTTTATTTTTATACTTTTTTTTAATACAGCACTTACACCATTTTGACTTGTGAAAATAGCATTTTCGATAACTTGTTTAGGGGTTTCAAAAGAAATATTTTGACAACTAATAAAATCAACATTCATTACGGCTAATCGAGCGTTTAATAAGTGCTCTTTTTGTGGGAGACTTAAGTTTTTTGTTGATAGTATTGTTTTCAAAAGAGATTATCTTGATTATGTGATGATGGAGTGTTTATAAGTAAACAATTTATTTTTTTATCTGAGTTTTAATTTTAGTCATTAATTCAGTTCCGCCTTGAGTTAAAATTTCTTTGGCATAAAGCTCTCCTATTCCAACAGAGTCAATGATTGAGCATTTTTTTGATAAAGCAATCTTTTGTTTTCCATCCAAAGAAAATAAAGCGCCTTCAAAATGAATATTATGATCTTCAATAGTAGCTAAAGCACCTATTGGAGCTGTACAACCCCCTTCTAATTTGCGTAAAAAATCACGTTCAATATGTACGCAAATTTCAGTTTGTTTATGGTTTAATTTAGAAAGTGCTTCTTTGCAAAAAGAGTCATTTTCCATTGCGACAACAAGCATAGCTCCTTGCGCTGGTGCTGGAATCATCCAATCTAATGATATAGTTTCTTCTGGTGTGAGACCAATACGCTTTAAGCCTGCAGCAGCAAAAATAGCACCTTGCCAATTGCTCTCGGCAAGTTTTTTCATGCGTGTATTAACATTTCCGCGTAAATCTACAGTATTGTGTTCAGGGTATTTGTTTAGCCATTGTGCTTGTCGGCGTAAACTTCCTGTAGCAATAGTTGCGGGTTTATTATTTGGAGTGTAATTTTTATGAATTAAAATGTCTTCTGTTTCAGCACGTTCTAAAATGGCAGCTTCTACAATTCCTTTTGGTAAAGTTGTTGGTACATCTTTCATGGAGTGTACAGCAATGTCAACTTGACCATTTATCATTGCTATATCGAGTGTTTTTGTAAAAACACCTGTTATTCCTAGTTCATATAAAGGCCTATCTAAAATTAAATCTCCAGTAGATTTTACAGGAACTAATTCTGAATCGTAACCTAACTTCTTGAGTTTTTGTTGGACTGTTTTAGCTTGCCAAAGAGCTAATTCACTATCTCGGGTTCCAATGCGAATAATTTTACTCAAAGTTTATAGGTTTTGCAGTTGAAATACTTTTTTTATTAACTCGATGCTTTCGTGTGAGTTATGTTGTTCTTCTCGTAAATGAAAGGCGACTTGTGAAGTTATTTTGCCAATCATTTTATCGCTAATTAGTGCGGCTTCGTTTGCATCAAAGTCTGCATTTTTTTTGCGATATTGATTTATTTCGGTGTCGCGAAGTAAAGTTAATTTAGTTTTTAAAGCTTTTATAGTTGGGGCGAACTTTCTAGTTTCCATCCAGCTGTTAAACTCGCTAATAACTTCATTAATGATATTTTGCGCTTGTGGTATTTGCGATTCTCTTTTAGAAAGTGTATCGTCGGTAATTTGTGATAATTTATCTAAGTGTACCAAATCTACATTTGGTAATTCTAATACATCATCCGATACGTTTCTTGGGATTGAAAGGTCTAAAATTAGTAGAGGTTTAGTTGTATGAATAAGTTGTTTAGATATAGTCGGGTTTTGAGCACCTGTGGCAACAACTAATACATCACTCTGTTTAATTTCACCTTGAATATTGGCATATTCTTTAACGATTAGATTAAATTTCCCAGCAACTTCTTCAGCTTTAGTTTTTGTTCGGTTAATTAAGGTAATGTGGTCGTTTTTGGTGTGTTTTATTAAGTTTTCACATGTGTTACGCCCAATTTTACCAGTACCGAATAATAATATGTTTTTATTTGATATTTCTTCTACATGCTTCATTATGTATTGTACAGAAGCAAAAGAGACCGATGTTGCTCCGGAAGAAATTTCCGTTTCGTTTTTAATACGTTTACTAGCTTGAATTACGGCATTAACCAAACGTTCCATAAAAGGATTCATCATTTGGTTTTTTTTAGATAGCTTAAATCCTATTTTAATTTGACTAATAATTTCAAAATCACCTAAAATTTGACTGTCTAAACCTGTACCTACTTTAAATAGGTGTTCAATCGCCTTGGTGTTTTTGTGTATATAAGCCACTTTTTCGAACTCTTCAACTGTACCAGAAGTGTGTTCGCAAAGCATTTTTATTAATTGAAATGGGTGTTGTGCAAATCCATGTAATTCAGTACGATTACAAGTAGACATTATTAGTAATGAGTCGATGCCATCTTTTTTAGCTTGTGCTAAAATATTTTTTTTAGCATTGTCACTAATGCTGAAATTACCACGCGTAGTTACATCAGCCTTTTTATAGCTGAGACCAATACTGTAAAAATTAGCGCCTTTTGCACGTGTGTGAGATTGCATAGATTTAGGTTGTTATACCGTTATGGCAAAAGTACAATTTGATAGATGGTAAAAAATAACGCAGGAAGAATTTTAAGTGTCGAAGTAAGTGTTTTGTAATATTTTTTGCTGATATTGTAATAGAATTGCCTGATAGCAGATGCTTGTAACTTATTAGTAAAGGTAATTTAGAATGGTTTTATATTAATAAGCAAATTCAATAAATGGAAATTACTCAAAAAAATACCGCAGAAGGGTTGCTGACTGAAATTAAATTAGAAGAGCATTTTTTAATTTTAAAATTTCATAACGAAACAGATGAAACCCAAACAGTAATTAGGGATATTGATAGTAGTTTTATACAATTTCATTATGCTTTAAAAGGTAGTGGAGTTTTTAGTTTTAATAATGGGGCCTATACAATGCCGATGCGCGAAGAATCTTCTCTTTTATTATATAATCCAACTCGAGATTTACCTATGAATTTGCAAGTGGCTCCCAATTCTTGGTTAATAACATTGATAGTATCCATCAAAAAATTTCATAGTCTTTTCTCTTCTGAAGCTAATTATATACCGTTTTTAAGTAAAGAGAACAGCGATAAGAAATATTATTCGGATATGCCAATTTCTCCATCTATGGCAGTTGTATTAAATCAATTGATGAATTTTAATGTGCATAGCTCCTTAAAGCAATTATATTCTAAAGCTAAGGCTTATGAGTTATTAAGTCTTCATTTTAATAAGCCGGAAGATGCTGATATTGAACAATGTCCTTTTTTAGCAGATGAATTAAATGTAGAGAAAATTAAGCAGGCTAAAAAAATTATTATAGAACGAATGACTGAGCCACCTACGCTTCAAGATTTGTCGTTAGAGATTGGCTTATCGTTAAAAAAATTGAAAGATGGTTTTAAGCAAATTTACGGAGAGCCAGTCTATACTTTTTTGTTTGATCACAAAATGGAATTAGCTTGTAAATTGTTAGCAGAAGGAAATAATGTTAATGAAGTTGGTTTAAAAGTAGGTTACAGTACAGCAAGTCATTTTATTGCTGCTTTCAAAAAAAAATACGGTACTACGCCTAAAAAGTATGTAATGTCTTTATAATTTTGAAGAAAACTAAAAAAAACCTGTTTTGATAAATTCAAAATAGGTTTTTTTATGATTATTACTTTAAATTATATTTTAATACTACATCCAATTGCTTTAGTTTCTTTTACTGGAATTTCTTTTCCTGCTAATAAAGCATCAACAGCTTTTCTTACGTAAGTATCATCAGCTTTTGTAACATCTTGGTAGTTATTATCAATTGCTCCAATGTATTTTACGATATTGTCTTTACTAATTTTTTCTAGAATAAATACATGAGGGGTTTTTGTAGCTCCATATTGTGGAAATATTTTTTGTCCATCATCAAATAAATAGGGAAAAGTAAACCCTTTTTCCTTAGCACGAATTTTCATGTTAGCAAAATCATCACTTGGATAAGCTTCAGGACTATTTGGGTTTATAGCAATAACAGGGTAGCCTTTGCTTTTGTAATCTTTGTCTAAAGCAATAATGCGATCTTCGTAAGCAACTGAATAAGGACAATGGTTACAAGTGAAAATAACAATAAAACCTTTGGCATCTTTATAGTCTGCTAGCGATACCATTTTGTCGTTAACGTTTTTGAGACTAAAGTCTGTCGCTATATCTCCAATTTTATAGCCTTCATTAGTAATTGGAGTGATAGTTTTAAGGTTTTTAACGACAATAAATGAGCTAGCAAAAAAAGCTAAGGCAGTTAAAAAACCAATAATTTTAATATTTTTCATAATTAAAGCGTGTTAATGGCTTCTCTTAAACTTTCGTAAGTGAAGCTTTGTTCATAAAATTTTCTTTTTCCTCCTTTAATAATAATGGTAGCAGGAATAGCTCCAGACCACTCTTTATCTATTTTTGGAATCCATGTATTAGCATCTGGGTCATCTAGTAATACAACTGTACTTTTTAAATTTTCTTTTTGAATAAATGGAATTAACTTGTCTTCAATAAGGCTAGGCATGTCTAAGCTTATTAATGTTACAGGTATATTTAATTTCGAATTTAACTTTTCAAAAGCAGGTAATTCTGCAACACAAGGTTTACACCAGGTAGCCCAAAAATTTATTACATGGATATCTTCGCAATTGCTTGCTAATAGAGGTTCTAAATTTTTATAGTTATATACGTTTACTGTAGTTCCATTGCTATAGACTGTTCTTGTGGGAGTTGAATTGCATAGAGTTTTACTGTTATTTTCTTTGCCAATAAGTGAAGTTTCAGTGTTTGTAAATTTATTCTGGTTACAGCTAAATAAAAAAACACTAAGAAATAATGAGGATAATATCTTAATCATGTTATTAAAAATAAAGTAAAACTATAGATATGTAGTAATTTTTAAGATAGTTTTAGTGTTTTTGTTAAATTGCTTTATTTAATTAATTTTCAGTTAATTAAACTTGATTGCAAAACTAAAAAACTAATTGGTGTTTAAATTTTGGGCTTTACGCTGCTTTTTTGTCTAAAGTGGAACTAGAAAATGATTTTGGTTCTATTGATAAGAAAGAAAGTTATGATGTAGAAGATATTGGATTAGCATATGGTATTGGGGTTAAATTTCCGTTAAATGATAACACAAGGTTATTTATTGAATATGATGCTCAGTTAGCATTTTTAGATGTTTTTGACAGTCAGAGTTTTGGTGAGAATATAGTTTCTAGTAACAGAAGAAGTGCATTTAATATTGGTATTTTATTTGATTTACAAAAAAAGAAAAATTCACAAAAAAGACCTAATCATTATGAGCAGGGCTTTTTTTGTGAGTTTTTCTAAAAAATCTAAATCAACTACCTTCGTTAAGAACTAAATTTTAATACACGTATGAATAATATAATTGCTTTTACTTTTTCTTTTTGTTTGAGTTTTTCTTTAATAGCTCAAAAAAAAATAACTCTTGAAGAAATTTGGAACGGAGAATTCCGTGCTGAATCGTTGAGTGAAATTAACCCAATGAATAATACCGATGAATACTCGGTGTTTGCATATGAGGCTTCAACACAAGAAACTCGAATAGATATTCGTAGTTTCTCAGATAAAAATAAAATAAGTACTCTATTATCGTCTAAGAATATTTCAATTCAATATTTTGAAAATTATAAATTTAGTAATGATGAAAAACAAGTACTCTTAGGTACTCAAATGGAACCAATCTATAGATATACAAGTTCGGGTTTGTATTATGTGTATAACCAAAAAACAAAAAAAATAACACCTGTTTTTGATAAGCCAATTATAAATCCACAATTTTCTCCCGACGGTTCTAAGGTGGCATTTGTGTTCGATAACAACTTATATTATACAAATATAGTTTCTGCCGAAGTAAACAAAATCACTACTGATGGTGAAAAAAATAAAGTTATTAACGGATTAGCGGACTGGGTTTACGAAGAGGAACTAGAAGTTATTTCTGCTTTTAAATGGAGTTTAGATAGTAAACAATTAGCTTATTTGAGATTTGATGAAAGTGAAGTTAAGGAATATGATATGCAGGTTTATAACACTTCGAATTACCCGAGTTTACAAAGTTTCAAATATCCTAAAGCTGGAGAAGAAAATAGTATAGTAAGTGTACATGTTTATCAGTTAGCTTCTGAGAAAATATTAAATATAGATTTAAATAAATTTGAACATTATTATTTGCCAAATATTCAGTGGACATCTAAGCCAAATGAATTGGTTGTAAAATGTATGAACCGTCATCAAAATCACTTGCAATTGGTCAAGGCAAATACATCAACAGGTTTATCTACGGTAATTTATGAAGAAAAGAATAATACCTATGTTGAATATGATAATCACTTAACGTTTTTGAAAGACAATAGTTTTGTGTTAACTAATGAGAAAAGTGGGTTTAATCATTTATATCACTTCAGTGAAAACGGAAAACAATTAAAGCAGGTTACAAAAGGGGATTGGACATTAACTGATTTTTATGGCCTAGATAAGAAAGAAAAAAAAGTTTATTATCAGAGTACAGAAGGAAATTCAATAGAAAGACAATTGTTTGAAATTGGATTAAATGGAACTAAAAAAAGGGCATTAACTTCTGAAAAGGGACAGCACCAACCTCATTTCAATAGTGACTATAGCTTGTATGTAGATAGTTTTAGTAGTTCTGAAATTCCATCGAAATTCAGTATCCGTAGCACCAGTAATAACAAAGAAATGTTGGTTATTAAGGATAACAAAGATTTGAAAGAAAAACTTAAATCTTATGAGTTAGCCAAAAAAGAATTCAGCACTGTGTCTATAAATGGAAATGAATTAAATACATGGATGTTGAAACCAGTTGATTTTGATAGTTCTAAAAAGTACCCAGTTTTGTTATATCAGTATTCTGGTCCAAATTCACAATCTGTGAGTAATAAGTGGAATTCTTCTAACGATTATTGGTATCAGTTGTTAACTCAAAAAGGTTATATAGTAGCATGTGTAGATGGTAGAGGGACAGGTTTTAAAGGACAGAATTTTAAAACGCTTACGCAGAATCAACTTGGAAAATTAGAGACTGAGGACCAAATAGCTTTTGCTAAAAATTTAGCAAAGCTTCCTTACATTGATTCGGAAAGGATTGGTGTATGGGGTTGGAGTTATGGAGGAACTACAGCGTTAAATGTTATTTTAAAAGGTAACAATGTGCTTAGTACAGCAATTTCGGTTGCACCTGTTACCAATTGGAGATTTTATGATACTATATATACGGAACGTTTTATGAAAACGCCTCAGGAAAACTCATCAGGTTATGATGAATATTCTCCACTTTCATACCCGGAATTATTACAAGGGAATTTATTGTTAGTTCATGGGACTGCGGATGATAATGTGCATGTTCAGAATACAATACAAATGGCAGATGCTTTTACTAAAGCCAATAAACAGTTTGATCTAGCTATTTATAAAGATAAAAATCATGGTATTTATGGAGGGAATACTAGATTACATTTATATACTAAAATGACTAATTTTATATTGAAAAATTTATAAGTTTTTGAAGTGTAATTTTTATTAATATTTTAAACAAAAAAACCTTTCTTATAAAAAGAAAGGTTTTTTTTGTTTAAAATATACTTTGCTTTTCCAAGTGAGCTTAAATAGAAAGGCAAGAAGTGACTTATAATATATATATTATACCAAGTAATCCAACTCCACCTAAAACAACAGTATAAGGGAAAGCCATTTTAACCATTTTACTATAGGATAAACCGATTAGTGGAGCTATTGCAGAAGTTAATAAAAATAAGAAAGCAGCTTGTCCATTTGGAGTTGCAACTGATGGTAAATTTGTACCTGTATTAATAGCAATTGCTAATTTTTCAAATTGTTCTAAACTAATTGCTCCAGAATCGAAGGCAGCTTTTACTTCGCCAATATATACTGTAGCTACAAATACGTTATCACTAATCATTGATAAAACACCATTAGCTAAATAGAAGACAGCAGGTTGTTGGTTTGGATCCATTGATAATGCCCAATCAATAATAGGCGTAAATAAATGTTGATCGTGTATCATTGCAACAACTACAAAGAATACTACTAATAATCCAGTAAAAGGTAATGCTTCCTCGAACGATTTTCCTAAAGCATGCTCTTCAATAATTCCAGTAAATGCTGTTTGGAAAATAATTAATGCTAATCCAATAAAACCGACAGGAGCTAAGTGTAATGCTAAACCAATAATTAATAAAACAGCAGCAATTCCTTGTATACGTAATGCGTATTTATCGCGATCAGTTCTTTTAAGGTCTTCTTCTTCGGTATAGTTCTCAATAATGTTTCTGGCTACATCAGGTAACTGTTGTCCAAAACCAAAGCTTTTTGTTTTTTCTAAAATTATAGTTGTAGTTAAACCAGCAGCTAATACAGGCATAGTAATAGGTGCCATTCTTAAAAAGAATTGAATGAAATCCCATCCCATTTTTTCTCCAATTAGCAAGTTTTGAGGTTCACCAACTAGAGTACATACGCCACCTAGTGCCGTACCAACAACTCCATGCATAATCAAACTTCTCAAAAAACCTTTAAATTCTTCTAAAGTTTCACCGCTTAATTCTTTTCGGTCTACTTCTCCATCTTTGTCGTAATCGCTATTTGCTGTAGAGTGAATTTTGTGATATACAGAGTAAAAACCAACGGCTACACTTATCAATACAGCAGTTACTGTTAAAGCATCTAAAAATGCAGATAGTACAGCTGATAAGAATACAAATAATAAAGAAAGAACTAGTTTTGATTTAATTTTAGTAAATACTTTACTAAAAATAAACATCAATAGAGGCTTCATAAAATAAATTCCAGCGACCATGAATACTAATAAAAGTACTACTTCAAGGTTTTGAGAAACTTCATGATAGGCATTTTCGGGTGTTGTTAGTCCTAATGCTAAAATTTGAATAGCAAGTAAACCTCCCGATTGTAAAGGGTAGCATTTTAATGCCATAGCTAAAGTGAAAATGAATTCACCAATAAATAGCCATGATACAATGCTGTGTGCTGTGTGATGATCTAAAAAAGTAGGTAATAAAAAATATAATAGTGTGTTGGCTATTAAAAAACCTAGCATGGTAGTTTTGTACCACTTAGGGCTTGATCCTAGAAAATTCTTAAACATTTTTTTGTGTGTATTAATTTAGGTTGTTAACAAATATACTGTGACTGTTACTTTTAAAAAAACAGCAAATTGGAATTAACTTTTTAATAATTTATCAAAAGCTAATTTTTGTTTCTGTATAATTTTAAAAAAACAAATTTGACTATTTTTAAGTTTGTAAGGTAATGTTTTATGGTGAATACATGAAAATATTACCTGCTGAATGATCTTTGTGTGCTCCAGTAACACTACTTAAAATATTGTTTTTGTGTTTTAACTTTAAAACTCCAAGTAGCCCAAAAATCAAAGCTTCTTTATATTCAATTAAGCTTATATCAGGAATTATAACCTTAGCATTAGTGTGTTTTTGAATGCATTGCATTAAAAAAGTGTGGTGAGCTCCGCCTCCAGTGACAAGGATAGTTTCTTCAGCAGAAGCATTTAAATCGTTGCCAATAATGGCTCCAATATGTTGTGCGTATGTATGTAGTATATCTTCTTTGGGTATGTTGAATTTTTCAATTAGAGGAAAAATGTTTGAATTAACCCATTCTATGCCTAAAGATTTAGGTGGTTTCTTTTTGTAAAATTCAAGCGTATTTAATTTTTCTAAAAGCTCAAGGTTTAATTTTCCAGTACGAGCAATTTCGCCATTATTGTCGTAATTAAAACCAAGTTGTTGTGCATAATAATTGAGAACAACATTAACGGCGCAAATATCGTAAGCAATACGATTGTTTTCTTTTTTAAAAGAAATATTAGAAAACCCACCTAGGTTAATGCAATAATTGTATGTTGAAAATAAAATGTGATCGCCAATTGGTACTAGTGGGGCGCCTTGTCCGCCTAATTGGACATCGGAAACTCTGAAGTCGCAAATTATATTTTGTTTAGTTTTTTGCGAAAGTATAGGTAAATTACCTATTTGTAAAGTTATGCCGTTGTGTGGTTGGTGTAAAATTGTATGCCCGTGGCTACACAGGTAATCAATATTAGTAATATTATTTTTGGAAATAAATTTGTTGATCTCTTTAGCTAAATAATTAGTGTAATCAACGTTTAGTTGTTTCAGTTCGTTTTCATTGAAATTAACAGCAGTTTGTAGTTTTTTACTCCATTTTTTTGAGTAAGCATAGGTCTCGCATTTTTTGAGTTCAAAAGACCACTTGTTATTATATGTAAATATAATTTCAGCAAAATCAATTCCATCCAAAGATGTGCCGGACATTATTCCAATAATATGAAATTGTTCCATAATTATTTATTAAGAGCAACCACATCCAGAACTACCACACGCTTTATTTTTTTTTGAAGCTTTAGGGTTTTTCCAAAAATATTTACGCACAATATAGCCGCTAGCTAATATAAAAACAAGTAGTACCAGTCCGTTTTGGATAAAATCGTTCATAATATAATTATTTTAAAAATTGATAAGCGACTAAAGCAGAAATGTAAGCTAGTCCACTCATGAAAACAAATTGTATAGCAGGCCATCGCCATCCGTTAGTTTCTTTTTTTACAATAGCAATTGTACTAACACATTGCATAGCAAAAGCATAAAATAATAACAAAGACATACCTGAGGCGAAATTGAATAATTTACCTCCTGTTATAGGGTTTATTTCTGCTGCCATTTTATTCTTTATAGTTTCTTCTTCTTCGTTGCCAACACTATAAATAGTAGCCAGTGTACCAACAAAGACCTCCCGAGCTGCAAAAGAACTAATTATAGCAATACCGATCTTCCAATCGTAGCCTAAAGGAGCAACTAAAGGTTCAATAGCTTTACCCATGTAGCCAATATACGAGTGCTCTAGTTTATAGCTCGAAATTTTACTTTCTAAAGTGTTGGTATCTAGATTTATGTTAGAACTTTGTTTGGTGACAATATTTTCGGCGTTGTTAAATTTTTCTCCAGGTCCGTAACTTGCTAATACCCATAGAATAATTGAAATAGCTAAAATTATTTTTCCTGCACCAGCTATAAAAGCTTTAGTTTTTTCAATAACGTTTATCATTACGTTTTTGAATAATGGTAATTTATAGTTGGGCATTTCAACAACAAAAAATGTTTTGTTAGGTATTTTTAAAAATTTATTTAATAGCCAAGAAGACAATAATGCAGTACCGAAACCAAGAAGGTAAAGAAGCATTAATGTTAAACTTTGGTATCCAAAAATCCAAGCAATTCGTTCTTTAGGAATTATTAATGAAATAATTATTAAATACACAGGAAGCCTTGCTGCACATGTGGTAAAAGGAACAACTAAAATGGTAATTAAACGTTGTTTCCAGCTTTCGATATTTCGTGTTGCCATTACAGCAGGTATTGCACATGCAGTACCTGAAATTAAAGGAACAACACTTTTTCCGCTAAGGCCAAAACGACGCATAATACGATCCATAAGAAATACAACACGACTCATATAGCCAGTTTCTTCTAATATGGATATAAAAAAGAATAAGAATGCAATTTGAGGGATGAATATAACAACTCCTCCTAGTCCTGGGATAATTCCTTCAGCTAATAAGTCTGTAAAGACACCTATCGGTAAGGCTGAACGACAGTAGTCACTAAGCCAAGCAAACGCACCGTCAATTAAATCCATGGGATAGCCAGTCCAATCGTAAATGGCTTGAAAAATAAATAATAGTATAGCAAAAAATATTACATAACCCCATACTTTATGAATAAGAATTCGGTCAAGTGAAGCGCGTAACCCCTTTGCTGAGGCTATATCTATAGTTTGTGTTTTTTTTAGGGTTTCGTTTATAAATTGATAGCGTTTAATAGTTTCTTTTTGTTGAAGCCTTTTTAAATCGCTTTTCTTTTTAGTGTGAAAACCAGTAGCGTCCTCTATACTATTTCGGTCAAGATTGGCAAAATTGACATCTTGTGTAATTACTAACCAGAGTTTATAAAGTGGTTGTTGGGGGAAGGCTTTTTGTAAGCCATCAAAATAGTTTCGGTCAATATCCGATGCATTTAAGCACGGTTCTATAGAAAGTTTTTTATATTCAAGAATGCTGTTTTTAAGCTCATCAACACCTTGTTTTTTACGGGCACTCATTAATACAATTTTTGTATTTAATTGAGCTTCTAGAGCAGGTATGTCTAAGCTTATTCCTTTGCTAGCCATTCGGTCAACCATGTTAATTACTAGAATGGTTGGAATGTCTAAATCTTTAATTTGTGTAAAAAGTAGTAAGTTTCTTTTTAAATTTTCTACATCACTTACAACAACAGCAACATCAGGATAGTCGCGATCGTTTTTGTTCATGAGTACTTCAATCACTACGTTTTCGTCTAGAGAAGAAGCGTTCAAACTGTAGGTTCCAGGTAAATCTAATATGTGTGCTTTGGTTCCACGTGGTAATTTGCAAATTCCAGCTTTACGCTCGACTGTAATACCAGGGTAATTACCAACTTGTTGATTTAAACCAGTAAGCAAGTTAAAAACGGAAGTTTTTCCAGTGTTTGGATTTCCTATTAACGAAACATTAATATTTTTTGACATAGTTACATTAAGGATAGATATAACACTTATAAGGAATTGAGGACATTCCAAAAAAAAAGGTTACTGGATATTATACAAGTTCAATTTCTATTTGTTTCGCAATTTCTTTACGAATAGCTAAATGTGAGTCATTTACATTTAGATATAATGGACAAGAAAAGGGTGCTACTTGGAGTAGTTTTACTTCGTTACCAGGTAAACATCCCATTTCTAGAAGTTTTAAAGGAATTTCTTCGGTAATTAAACCAATAATTATTCCTATTTCTCCACGTTTTAGATCGGCTAAGGTTTTCTTCAAAGCTTATTTAGATTTATTTCAAACAAAAATACTACAATTAATAATATTGTTGAAATTGAAAATGATAAACTTCTGTGAAATCTGGTAAAAAATGTGTTTTGTAAAATTATTTTTTTATTAATAAGTCAATATCTATTAATAACTGTTCCATAGCCTTGGAATCGGTACCATCATAATATCCGCGGATACGTTTTTTTTGATCAACAAGTACAAAGTTTTCGGTGTGTATTAGATCGTATTTAGAATAAGGTTTAGCTTTAGCTACTAAATAAGATTTTCGAGCTAAGTCGTAAAGTTCTTTTTTAGAGCCTGTAACCAAATTCCATTTGTTGGAATTAACTCCTTTTTTGATTGCGTACTTTTTTAATTGAGGAACAGAATCTATTTCTGGCATGACCGTGTGTGATAGTAATAAAACATTTTTATCTTTTAGCTTTCGCTGAAGAATATGCATGTTTTGAGTCATTTTTGGGCAAATAGTTTGGCAAGTAGTAAAAAAGAAATCGGCTACATAAACAGTATTTTGGTAATCTTTATTTGTAATTGTATCTCCTTCGTGATTTATTAATTTAAAATCAGCAATTTTGTGATATTTACGAATTTCTTGTACAGTTGAATCTACTAATTCTAAATTTACTGCAGAAGGTTCGTAAATGGGTAATATGCGTTTAGGAACAAGAGCTTGGTAAATAAGGTATATAATAACAATTGAGAGGCCCAAAAGGAACAAGAAAAATTTTTTATAAGGTGCAAAAAAACGGAGCATTTCTTTTTTTTAAGTAAAGGTAAAAACAATTTCAAATAAAAACCTTTTTTCGTGTTCTAATAAGTATCATAAATATTTTAGACTAAAAATATAGAATCCTTACTTTTGCTGAAATTATTTTTTAACACATGGATATTCTTTTTAAGATTGGGCAGTTCGTCCTTATAATTTCAATTTTGGTAATTCTGCATGAATTCGGTCATTATTTACCTGCTAAATTATTTAAAATTAAAGTCGAAAAATTCTTCTTGTTTTTTGATGTTAAGTTTGCTTTGTTGAGTAAAAAAATAGGAGAAACTACATGGGGGATTGGTTGGCTGCCATTAGGGGGTTATGTTAAGATAGCTGGTATGATTGACGAAAGTATGGATCGTGATCAAATGGCTAAGCCGGTCGAACCTTGGGAGTTTCGTTCTAAACCAGCATGGCAACGCCTAATTGTTATGTGTGGGGGGGTCATTGTTAATTTTTTATTAGCATGGGTTGTTTTTAGTTGCTTGTTAATAAGTAACGGAGATACATATATGCCAACTCAAAAACTTGCATATGGTATTGAGGTTGATTCTATAGGTAAGGCTATAGGTTTTAAAACTGGGGATAGAATTTTGAAGGTAGATGGCAGAGATATCAAAAAAATGAGTCAAGCGACTATGGAAATCCTTTTAGGGGATACTGTTATTGTAGATAGAGCAGGTGAGCAGGTTAAGGTTGAAATTAATGACGAAGATAAAAAGTTATTGTTTGCTAATGTTAAAAGTCAATTTGTAGGTCCTCGTTTATTAGCTCAAATAGGATATGTTAAAGAAGGTTCTATTGCTGAAAAATTAGATTTGCAAATTGGTGATAAAGTAGTGTCTACAAACGGTAGGGCAACCTCTTTTTGGAAAGATTGGACTAGTGAAATTGTAGCAAGCAGAGGTGATACAATACATATGAAAATAAGTAGAGCAGGTAAGGTGTTTAATAGAGCTGCTTATTTGCCAGTAGATGGACGTTTAGGCGTAGCTCCAGAATATAAAGAGTTATTTGTGACAGATGATTATTCTGTTTTAAATGCAATTCCTGCAGGTTTTGAAAAAACTATAGAGGCTCTTTCGGGTCAAGTACGTCAGTTTAAAGTAATATTTAATACCAAGACTGAGGCTTATAAAAAAGTATCAGGTCCGGTTGGTATTGTTGAAATGATGCCTACAGAGTGGAATAGTACATTCTTTTGGAGTTTTTTGGCTATGTTTTCAGTTTGGTTGGCATTTATTAACATATTGCCTGTTCCTGCTTTAGATGGTGGGCAT
>Ga0055584_100003497_pt1 | contig 15509 bp, 13 predicted proteins | sample OSDHelmetaG_FD_58716 | JGI IMG/M metagenome (GOLD analysis project Ga0055584, IMG submission 58716) | Pelagic marine sediment microbial communities from the LTER site Helgoland, North Sea, for post-phytoplankton bloom and carbon turnover... | ecosystem: Environmental > Aquatic > Marine >... | reverse complement strand
ACGAGATCATAGAGATAGGAGGACGATCTATGAATTCAAGGGCTTATGTTGCAAGATTTAATTTCAGCGGTGCTGATCAAGGTAAGAAAGCCGGAGTACTTTCAGGTGGAGAGCGCAACAGACTGCATTTAGCGATGACCTTAAAAACAGAGGCCAATGTTCTTTTGCTTGATGAACCTACAAACGACATTGATGTAAATACATTAAGAGCACTGGAAGAAGCACTTGAGAACTTTGCCGGATGTGCAGTTATCATTTCTCACGACCGCTGGTTCCTCGACAGGGTATGTACTCATATCCTGGCATTTGAAGGGAACTCTCAGGTGTATTTCTTTGAAGGCGGCTATTCAGAATATGAAGAGAATAAAAAGAAGCGTCTTGGCGATTCCGCACCACATCGTATCCGCTACAAAACCCTAACCCGCTAATACATATCCATCATTTCAAGGGACACCTGAAGCTCTTTCAATTGTTCAAATGAACAGTTGATCTCTATAAGGAAATATAAGCCATTGATTTGTATATTCGTACCAGTTGTCAACCATTCAGGAAAGTAAGTAAATGAAAGTATCGATACCCAAGGGTACCCGCGATTTCAATCCCACCGAAATGTTGAGAAGGAATTACATCCTCGATACAATCCGGTCGGTGTATAAGCAATTCGGATACCAGCAGATCGAAACACCTGCCATGGAGAACCTCACCACTCTCACTGGTAAGTATGGTGACGAGGGTGATCAACTGTTATATAAGATTCTGAATTCCCGCATTTACGATTCTAAAAAAAAGGAATCACTTCTTGAAGCATTCAAAAAGTCTCTTGAAGCCAACCATAACACCGAGCTACTTACCGAACGAGCTTTGCGATACGACCTAACAGTGCCTTTTGCAAGGTATGTTGTCATGCATCGTAACGACATCACATTCCCCTTCAAAAGATTTCAGGTACAACCTGTATGGCGTGCCGACAGGCCTCAAAAAGGAAGGTATCGTGAATTTTTTCAGTGCGATGCTGATGTGATCGGTTCCGATTCGCTACTGAACGAAGTTGAACTGGTTCAGATGATCGACAAGGTTTTTCATAAACTCGATCTTACAGTAAAAATCAAACTCAACAACAGAAAAATTCTATATGGAATCGCCGAATTGTGTGGTCATCCCGATAAACTGATCGATCTTACGGTTGCTATTGACAAGCTGGATAAGATCGGCAAAGAAAAAGTGATCGAAGAATTAAATTCGAAAGGCTTAAACAGTGAAGTGATCGAAAAGCTGGAACCTTTTATGAACTTTACCGGAACCACACCTGAAAAGATTAAATTTCTTAAGGAAAAACTTCAGGGTTCTGAAACAGGAATGAAAGGCATTGCGGAAGTTGAAACGATCATTGAACTATCAGCGTCACAGTCTTTGGATATAGACATCACTCTAGCGCGAGGATTGAATTACTACACCGGAGCAATATTTGAAGTCTCTGTTGTAGAAAGCGACATGGGAAGTGTATGTGGTGGTGGGCGGTACGATGACCTCACAGGTGTATTTGGTTTACCAGATGTCTCAGGTGTAGGTATCTCCTTCGGTATCGACCGGATATATGATGTACTACTACAATCCAACAAATTTGATTCACTAAAACTGAATGCCGGGTCTACACAGGTTATGTTAATCAATTTTGGAGAATCCGAAGTGAATTACTGTTTACCGGTAGCTCATGAACTTAGAGAAGCCGGGATCAAAACTGAAGTATATCCCGATCCGGTGAAAATGAAAAAGCAAATGGCATATGCCAATGTAAATAAAATTGGTTGGGTAGTAATGATCGGAAGCGATGAGGTGAATTCCAAAACACTTTCAGTAAAGAACATGGAGACTGGTGATCAGCAAACGGTCAGCACAGAAAAGTTAATTCAGATCATAAAAAAATAAAACAGCTACAATACATTTCAACCATTATTGGAAAACAACACGCTGAAAAAGTAAAGTAAATGTCAACTTATATAATCACTCTCGATCCTATCACCCCTTCAAGCCTAGGGGAACTTTTTAGGAGTAATAAAAAGCTGGAGCTCTCCGATGAGGTGATCCGGAAAGTTGAAAACTGCAGAACCTATCTTGATCAGAAGATCGCAAGTTCAAAAAGTCCGATATATGGGGTCAACACCGGCTTTGGAGCACTTTACGACAAGAGTGTTTCTTCGAAAGATTTGGAAACATTACAACACAATCTTGTTGTATCGCACGCTTGCGGAACCGGTGATGAGGTTCCGGTTGAAATAGTTCGACTAATGCTTTTCCTTAAGATCAAAGGGATGAGTTATGGAAATTCCGGGATACACCCTGACACTTTACTCCGTTTAGTTGAGTTTTACAATGAAGGAATTACACCGGTTGTATTTGAACAGGGTTCACTTGGAGCGTCAGGCGACCTGTCTCCATTGGCACATTTGAGTTTACCTTTGATAGGACTCGGAGAGGTAAATTATAAAGGTAAAAAGATCACTGCCGCAGAAGCATTGAACGCGATCGGTAAAACTCCATTGCAACTACAATCCAAGGAGGGGTTGGCTTTGTTGAATGGAACACAATTCATGAGTTCTTATGGTGTACACCTTTTGCTTAAGGCAAGCAAACTTGTTCAGTGGGCTGATCTGATCGGAGCAATCAGTCTTGAAGCCTATGACGGGCGAATTGAACCATTTCATCCGAATATCCATAACATTCGTCCACATGCAGGACAGGTGCATACAGCCCAGGTCTTCCAAAAGATCCTTCATAACAGTGAGATCATTAAGCAGGAGAAAAAACATGTTCAGGATCCTTATTCCCTGAGGTGTATTCCTCAGGTGCATGGTGCTTCCAAAGATGCATTTAACTACATCTATCATGTTATTACTACTGAGATAAATTCAGTTACAGACAACCCAACGGTATTTCCACATGACGACCTTGTAATATCTGCTGGCAATTTTCATGGTCAGCCATTAGCCATTCCATTAGATGTAATGTCAATTGCGATGGCTGAGCTGGGAAGTATTTCGGAGCGCAGAACTTATTTACTTGTTTCCGGACAGCGTGAACTACCACCATTCCTGGTTGCCAATGCAGGATTGAACTCAGGATTCATGATCCCACAATACACTGCTGCCTCATTAGTGAGTCAGAACAAGCAGCTCTGTACTCCGGCTTCTGTCGACTCCATCACATCGAGCAATGGACAGGAAGACCATGTTAGCATGGGAGCAAATGCAGCGACTAAAGCACTTCGGGTGGCTGATAATCTCGAAAGGATATTGGCAATTGAACTTCTTACAGCTGTTCAGGCACTGGAATTCAGACGCCCTTTAAGATCTTCCGAAGAGGTGGAAAAAATTGTTTCTGATTTCAGGACGGACATCCCGTTCATGGAAAAGGATCGGCTGCTGCATGATGATATTATTAAGTCAATTGAATTTTTGAAATCAAACACTCCACCCCCATCAACCATTTAGGTGTTTCAATGCACTTTCTATCTCTTCACTACAGCCTAATATAAAAATCTTGGTAGTATCAGTGATTTCAACGTGGTCGTCCGGATTTAGCTGATAGGAACCATCTTGTTTTTTCAATCCGATGATATTCACTCCTGATCTTTGTTGTAGCTGAATATCACCAATGGTTTTCCCTATGAATTTTTTGCCATTATTTGCAAAATTAACCTCTTCTATATTCTCATCTGATTTCCCAAGGATCACATCTATAAACTCGATAACATCCGGCTTTACAATGAGTGAAGCCATGTGAGTTCCACCGATCTTATCAGGCATGATCACATTGTTGGCACCGGCACGTTTTAACTTTAAATAAGCCCTGTCGTGGGATGCTCTGCTTATAATATGCAGATCATGATTAATTCCTTTGGCTGTTAGCACTACATATACATTTTGGGAATCATCAGGAAGAGTTGTAATTAAGCTCTCGGCTGTTCCGATACCGGCTTCTGCCAAAACATCATCATTTGTGGCATCACCCTCAACAAAAAGGATGTTTTGATCCCGCTCGATCTTTTCAATGAGCTTCTCATCTTTTTCAATTACCACAAACGGTTTTTTGTAATGTGCCAGCTGTACACATGCCTGCTGACCGTTACGACCATATCCACAAATTATAACATGATCTTTGAGACTTACAATTCTTTTTTTCACTTTTCTGTATTTTAGATAATGCCTCAACTCTCCCTCCATGACATAACGTGCTACCACAGATAAGCCATAGGTTGTGAGTCCAACACTTATGATAATTAAAACAGCAATAAATAATTTCGTTTCCTGGCTAATTTCAGACACCGAGGACAGACCAACAGTGGAAATAACAATGATAGTCATGTATAAAGCTTCTATCAAATCATAATCCTCAATCAGCATAAAGCCCGCGGTACCGAAAACCATGAGAAGCAGTAAAAGCGTAAAAGCTAGATATAGCTTTTGAATGAAGTTATTGTTGTTTCCTGTCATAAACTGGTAACTGATTCACAAATATAAGATTCAGCGGCAATATGCTATCATGATGTATATCATAAAAAAACCCTGCTACAAAGTAGCAGGGTAACAAGACATCGACACTATAATCCCCCTAAACTTCTTTCTGATATATTGGTACTACTTTCATGTTATAAAACATGAAAGTCCAGAAATCAGTTTGTTCATCGATAGTCTTGGAAATAGGTTTTCCTGCTCCATGACCAGCGTTAACATCAATTCGGATCAATAAAGGGTTCTCATTGTTTAAGTTTTTTGCTTGTAATGTGGCAGCATATTTAAATGAATGTGCAGGAACTACTCTATCATCATGATCAGCTGTTGTTACCATCACTGCAGGATAGCTTCCGTTCTCTTTGATATTATGTATCGGAGAATATGCATAGAGGAAAGGGAAATGAGCGGCTGTATCTGCACAGCCATATTCCACTGTCCATCCCCAGCCAACGGTAAATCGGTGAAATCTTAACATATCCATTACTCCAACTCCAGGGTATGCTACTTTAAACAAATCAGATCGCTGATTAATAACTGCTCCTACCAGCAGTCCACCATTAGATCTTCCTTCCAGAGCAAGGCGGTCGGCATTCGTGTATTTTTCACTTATCAAATATTCTGCGGCTGAAATACAATCATCGAAAACCGTTTGCTTTTTCTCCAGTTTCCCGGCTTCATGCCAAACTTCACCATATTCACCACCTCCACGTAAATTCGCAATAGCCAAAACGCCACCATTTTCAAGCAGTACCAATCGGGATGCACTGAAACTTGGTGTGATCGTAATATTGAATCCACCATAACCATACAACAATGTTGGATTGTTACCATCTTGCTGCATACCCTTCTTATATACAAGGAACATTGGCACTTCCGTCCCATCCTTACTTGGATAGAACACCTGCTTGATCTCATAATCCTCAGGGTTGAAATTGGCTTCAGTAAGTTTAAAACCAGATGACGCACCATCGTTTATATCATAACGGTAAATACTCTTTGGACTTGTAAATGAGGTGTATGAAAAGAATGTTTCAGTGTCATCATCACCACCGAGGAAACCTTCAACAGTACCAAGACCGGGAAATTCTATCTCATGTTCAAGTGTTCCATCAAGTGAATGCTGATAAACATGAGATGCAACATCCTGCAAATAATTAGCGAATATCTTACCACCTGTCACTGAAGCTCGCTCCAATAATGATTCTTTTTCTTCTATAAGCACCTTCCACTGATCCGTGGCGGGGTTAGCAGGATCAATGAGAACAACGTGCTGATTGGCTGCATCGCGATCAGTTTGAACTATCAGTTTCGCATCTGTTGAACCAATAACACCTGCATTGAATTTAAACCCTTCAAATATGGTAGTGAATCCTTTTTGTCCATTTTCAAGATCACGGCACAAGATCTCAGTTCCTTCAGTACCCTGAGAAATATAAATGAGTAAGAACCTTTCATCATTAGTAAGGTCAACTGAGTGGTATCTCAAAGGATTACTAGTGTCCTCATATACTAATTCATCTTCAGATTGATTACTGCCAAGTTTGTGGTAATAAATCTTATGATATTCATTTTTACTTGAATACTCCATTCCTTTATCAGGACTTGGATATCTACTATAGTAAAAGCCATCGCCTCTCCAGGCGGCATTTGAGAATTTTGCCCAATTCAATACATCATCAAGCGGCTTCATTGTCTCAAGATCCATTACATACAGATCCTGCCAATCTGATCCTGCTTTGTTGACACCATAAGCTAAATACTTTCCATCCTTGCTGGCAGAAATCAATGTTACGGCTGCAGTACCATCTTCAGTTAATGTATTAGGATCAATAAAGACCTGTGGATCACCATCAACACCATCCTGGTGGTAGATCACACTTTGATCCTGCAAGCCATCGTTCATAGTGAAAAAATAATGGTCTCCAGCTTTGAATTTGGTTACATACCGACCAAAAGCTGAACCATATCTGGTATAATCATAAATATCTGTAATTCGTGTCTTGATTGACTCTCGGAATGATACCTGATTCAGGTAACCGAAAGTAACATCATTCTGTTCGGTAACCCATGCTTCTACATTAGCCGCAGTATCGTATTCCAACCAACGGTATGGGTCATTCACAAGAGTACCATGATAATCGTCCGATTGATCTACAGTTGCTGTATTTGGATAAGTGACTGAAATGGCTGAAAACTCATTTGCTGACTCAACAGGTACTTCCGATCCGCAAGAAGCGAATATAATAACTGCTGCCAATAGTGAAATACCGGCTAAAACGTTCTTTTTCATGCTAAAAATAAATTGGAATTATGGTTTATGGTGAGCAAATATATGAAATACAGACACCACCGTTAAACACTTACATTATAATGTAGTTGGACTACTCGGTAAAGGCGTAATTGATAATGTTAGCACCCATCCTGAGTGCTTTTAGCCTTGTTTCCTGAGAATCCTTGTGTACTTCCTGATCCTCCCAACCATCACCAAGGTCTGACTCATAGCTATAAAAACAGACCAGTCTTCCATTGTAGATGAGCCCAAATCCTTTTGGAGCTTTTGCATCATGCTCATGAACTTTTGGTAAGCCATTTGGAAAATCAAACTCCTGATGATAGATAGGATGATCGAATGGCAACTCCACAAAATCGAGTTCAGGGAATACCTTTTTCATTTCAGGTCTTATGAACTGATCCATTCCATAGTTGTCGTCAATGTGCAGAAAGCCGCCACCTATCAAATATTTTCTGAGGTTTTCGGCATCTTGTAATGAAAACACCACGTTTCCGTGACCGGTTAAATGAATAAAAGGATAATTAAATAGTTCAGGGCTGCCAACCTCTACAACATCATGTTCAGAATCGATATTTGTACCAAGTGTTAGATTACAAAACTCTGCAAGATTTGATAATGAAGTTTCAATGTTGGCATACCAATCCCCACCACCACTATACTTTACCAAAGCTATCTTGAGTTGGGATGAAGCGGTAGCTTGCACATTACATAACAATGCAATAATTAAGAATATGGAAAATGAAGTTGATCGTGACATTTTAGTATTGGTCAATCTTTTAGCAAATGTATGGAATGACAGGCAACTATTGCGGCTGTTTCGGCTCGTAATCTTGACTCACCCAATGATACCGGTTGCCACCCTGCTGATAAAGCTCTTTCGATCTCATTAGTTGAAAAATCTCCTTCTGGCCCAACTAAAACTGTTACAGCATTCAGACTCTGGTCAAAATCTTTAAGAGGAATTCGAATTCCATCACTGCAATGGGCAATATACCCTGGAATATGTGAAGTAATAAATTCCTTGAAAGTCATTAATGGGTTGATCACTGGAATATACGGCTGCATTGATTGTTTAACTGCAGCAATGGCAACCTTCTCAAAACGATTGATATTAACATTTTTCCTTTCAGAGTGATCACATAATATTGGCGAAATTTCATCTATACCTATTTCTGTTGCTTTTTCAATGAACCACTCCATGCGGTCGGATGGCTTCAATATCCCAAAGGCAACATGCAAACGGAATGGACGAGAAGGAATAGCCTGTGTATCTAGTTCATTGTATTCACATCCTTTGGCATTCACAGAAGTGACCTCAGCAGTAACAACCTTACCTTTGCCATCTATTACTTTTATCTTTTCTCCAACGGCAACCCTCAAGACATGTGTTGCATGATGTGATTCTCCCGCTGGAAGAACATTATTTGGCTCTGGATTATAAAACACATGCATACCCATTTAAGATCAGGTTCAAAAGTTGATCAAAAGTATTCTCCCAATACTCAAGTATAGGAATAAATCTTTAAAACGGGGATAATTTTATTATGCTGTCACTTCAACATTAGGGGCAGCAGCCATAATCTCATCATTTGCATGTTCAGCAAACTGCTTGAAATTGTTCAAAAATGAGTTAGCTAGTGAGTTTGCTTTTGCATCATAATCCGCTTTATCCTTCCATGTATCTCTAGGATTCAGAATATCAGAAGGAACATTCGGGCATGACTGTGGGAACTCCAAACCAAATACTGGCAATTTCTCGAATTCAACATTATCGAAATCACCATTCAGTGCAGCAGTAATCAATGCACGTGTATATTTAAGTTTGATACGTTCACCTTCACCATAAGACCCACCTGACCATCCGGTATTCACTAACCAAACTTTTACATTTGTATTTTTGAGTTTTTCACCTAACAGCTCAGCATAACGTGTTGGGTGCAATGGAAGAAAAGCTTTTCCAAAACAAGCAGAAAATGTTGTTGTAGGTTCAGTTACACCCATTTCGGTTCCTGCAACTTTCGCAGTATAACCGGAAATAAAGTGGTACATGGCCTGACCTGGAGTTAATCGTGAAATAGGAGGCAAAACTCCAAATGCATCAGCGGTCAGGAAAAAAATATTCTTTGGTGCCTTACCCATAGATTCGGGCTTGGCATTATCAATGTAATTTACAGGATATGCAACTCTTGTATTTTCAGTTTTAGAAGTATTTGAATAATCAACAGTTGTTGTACCATCAAGAAATTCAATATTCTCTAACAATGAACCAAACTTGATAGCATTATATATCTGAGGTTCCTTTTCTTCAGTGAGGTCAACACACTTTGCATAGCAACCACCCTCGAAGTTAAATACAGAATCTTCTGACCACCCATGCTCGTCATCACCGATCAGAGCTCTGTCAGGGTCAGCACTCAGTGTGGTTTTCCCTGTTCCCGAAAGTCCAAAGAAAATGGCCACATCGCCGTCCTTACCCTCATTTGCCGAACAGTGCATTGATAGCACCTTGTGCTTTTCAGGAAGAATATAATTAAGCACACCAAAAATACCTTTCTTAATTTCGCCAGTATAACCTGTACCGCCTATAAGAATGACCTTTCTAGTAAAGTTTACTATTGCAAAATTATGTTGTCGTGTACCATCAATTTCCGGTATTGCCTTAAAGCCTGGAGCGGAGATAATTGTCCATTCAGGATCGGCATTCATGATTTCATCTTTGGTTGGCCTTAGAAACAAATTGTTCACGAACAAGTTCATCCAAGGAGTTTCATTTACCACTCTTATATTGAGTCTGTATTCAGGGTCGGCACAAGCATAGCAGTCGCGCACATAAACTTCCCTGTTGGTAAGGTAAGCGCACATCCTATCATAAAGTTTATCAAACTTTTCAGGATCGAATTTTATATTGATGTCGCCCCACCAAACTGAATTTTCAGTTTCGGCATCACAAACAACAAATTTATCTTTTGGCGATCTGCCGGTAAATTCTCCAGTGTCCACAGTGAATGCTCCGGTGTCGGTGAGTTCGCCGTCGCCTCTTAAAATTGCCTCTTCAACAAGTTCTGCGGGGGTTAAATTCCAGTAGATGGCAGCTACGTTGCCAAGACCTAAATCAGCTAAGTTTGCCTTAGGTGATTTAATACCAAATTCATTCATAAATCAAACTTTATTTGATACTGCAAAGTAACTAAAAAAAGAAGCGTACTGCAATAATTAGCGGTCGTAGTAAGAGTTGGCATTCTCCTTAAATCGAACCAGTTCACTCTCGGAAACCGAGGCTTTTGCCCCATCAATAAAGACTAGTTGCTCTTTTTCAGTTAACTCATTGAGTTTGAAACAGAAATCGACTTCGCCCTCTCTACCCCAGGCTTTTGCTTCATAAAAAACGTTCTGTTTTTTCTCGTCATTCCATTTGGAAACAAAGTTTTCAACCTTGTCTTTAGCCTGAAAATCAGGGCCTTCACCAATTGAAATAAAAGAAACGACCAATCTGCATGTTTCAGCTTGCGGAGCCGGTTTACTGTCATTTGAGATCGATTCACCCCCTTTGGTCGCCTTCTTTTGAACAGGCTGTGTAGAACTTGTTTCTTCCTGACTCTTACATCCGGTAACTGAAAGTGCCGCAAAAGCTATTATAGCAAAGAATAATGGTATGGTTTTCATGATTAATATTAGTTTAAATGATAAATATTGATTGGCCAAATTCGTGCCAAACCTCTAACCATTCTTTAGTTGAGGATATATCCCTGAATACTTCTGCTGAACATAATCCATGAAGTATGATAGGCTCAATTGTTCTCCAGTGACCAACTTACATAACTCTTCAGCGGTATATTGTCTACCACAATAATGAAAATTATCATTCAGCCACTTCTTCAAATTTACAAGATTTCCCGATCTGATATCTGACTTCAAACCTGTTATTTGTATTTCAGCAGTATTATATATCTGTGCAGCATAAAAACTACCAATCGAATAGGTTGGAAAATACCCAAAGCTTCCATGACTCCAATGCACGTCCTGTAATACACCTTTAGTATCATCAGGAACATTAATTCCAAGATACTCTTTATAAAGACGATTCCATTCTGATGGCAAATCCTTCACACTGATCTGCCGATCCATTAATGCAACCTCCAATTCATATCGGATAAGGACATGCAAGTGGTAGGTCAATTCATCTGCAGATGTTCTGATGAATGAAGCTGACACTTTATTGATCCCTTTATAGAAGTCATCGAGTCTGATTGTTGAAAGATGTTCCGGATAAAGATTTTGAAGTACCGGATAATTATGTTCCCAAAAACTGTATGAACGCCCAACGTTATTCTCCCATAGTCTGGATTGTGATTCATGGATACCCAGTGAGAGATACTCTCCCGAAGGCAACCCATAATCACTTGCTGGCAAACCTTGCTCGTATAAGGCATGACCCCCTTCGTGAATACAGCTCCAGATCATCTCACCCAGGTCATTTTCATTGATCCTGGTTGTCACCCGAACATCCTGTGAACTAAAGTTAGTTGTAAAAGGGTGTGTTGATATATCCTGTCGTCCCGACTTGAAATCGAATCCCATTTGTTCCAACAGTTTTAATCCATGCTTCCACTGCACATCCTTGGGATAATATTTGTACATGAATTTATTATCAGGAGGGTCTAAGGCTAATACTTTTTTTACAAATGGAACCAGTTGTGAACGTACATCATTAAATAATGTGTCAAGACTGGCTTTTGTTGCTCCATGCTCATACTGATTGATGAGCGCATCATATGGGTGATTGCCATATCCTAAAAACTCGCACTCCTCGAGTTTAAGGTCGACCAACTTTTGTAACTGATCAGCATATGAATTAAAATCGTTAGACTTTTTTGCCTTCTGCCAAGCATTAAAAGCTTCAGATACCGTACGACTCATTTTCATAACGAACTCCGTCGAATATTTAAGTTTATCACTGTAATTCCTTTTAGTCTCGATCAGATTACGTCGGTCTTTATCAGTGACTGTAGCATCTGACAACAGTTCTTCAATTAACTTACCAAGTTCCTTAGAAACCGACTCTTCATGAGCCAAACCGGCAAGAGTAGCTAACTGCCGGGCTCTAGCTTCAGATCCTTTTTCTGGCATAAAAACTTCCTGATCCCATTGCAATACTGCCGATGAATAATTAATATCAGCTACCTTCTGCATTTTAGCCTTAAAGGCCTCAAAATTTGAATTATTATCCATTAGTACTAATAAATTTAATTTCTATTTTTTCTGATATACTGCAAATCCAAACCCAAGCCAGCCAAAAATGAACAACAAACCTCCAAGAGGTGTCACCGGTCCGAGCCATTTCACCCACTCCCAACCTGTAGCATCTTTAGTAGATAGCAAATAGAGTGAACCTGAGAACAGAAGTATACCAAAGCGGAAGATATTGACCAACAAGTTTGAAGTTTTGATGCCTATATTGTCGGCTGCCATTGAAACGACTATGATAGCAAATACATGATAAAATTGATAGGTAACTGCTGTGTTCCATACTGCCAGACTTGAAGTATCCAGGAACTCCTTGAGAGCATGTGCCCCAAAAGCTCCAAAGACCACTGCTAGTGAACCTATCACTGCTGCTGTAATCAATCCGTTTTTATTCATTTTAATCTTTATTAATTGAGTTGACACAAAGATAACCAGACGATTGAATAAGATGGTAAGATTTTAAATTGGCAAATGAAGACTTTAGATTGCGGATTGATAACAGGAGATTTTGATGACGAATAAGGAATACCGGATATCATGCTCTGAGTTTGAATAAATAATCTATAAAATTTTTGTGTAGTTGTATTTAACTATTTCTCAATTTGTAGATTCGTGATCAGATTACAATTTGTTATTAATGGAAAACATATTAATCCTTGGTGCTGGTCGATCATCATCTTCTCTGATCAATTATTTGCTTGAACAAGCTGGTGACCAGAACTGGAATATTGTTGTTGCCGACATTTCAAAAGAGTTGGCACTTCAGAAGATTAAAGGTTATAAACAAGCTGAAGCTATCGGTTTTGACATCGGTAACCATGAGGAACGTAGTGCACACTTTGGAAAAAGTGACCTTGTTATTTCAATGCTACCTCCTACTCTTCATATTTTAGCAGCCAAGGAGTGTTTACTTCAAAACAAGAATCTGATCACTGCATCTTATTTGTCGCAGGAAATCAAAGAACTGGAAAAGGAAGTAATAGAAAAGAATTTATTATTCCTCAATGAGTGCGGTCTTGACCCGGGCATCGACCATATGTCTGCAATACAAATGATAAAGAAAATTCAAAATGATGATGGAAAGATCATTTCATTCAGATCGTATACAGGAGGGCTGGTAGCGCCAGAATTCAGAAATAACCCTTGGGCATACAAGTTCACTTGGAATCCCAGAAATGTTGTATTAGCGGGACAGTCGACTGCCCGATACCTTGAGAATGGGCGACTAAAATATGTTCCTTATAGGCGACTTTTCCGTGAGACTCGAAGCTTCAGTATTCCCGGATGTATGGATCATGAAGGATATGTAAATCGTGATTCACTTTCATACAAGGAGATTTATGGCCTAAAGTCAGCTGAAACTCTGATAAGAGGAACACTACGAAATAATGGATTCTGCAATGCCTGGGACCTATTTGTAACGCTTGGGCTAACCGACGATAGTTTTATCATCAATGATTGCGACCAACTAACCTACGAACAGTTTGTCCGTTCATTTTTAAATAAAAAGTATAAGGAATATTCTATTAAAAAAGCAGTTGCCATGCAAAGTGGTATATCAGAAGATAGCAATTCCTTAAATATGGTTGAATGGACAGGTATTTTTGAAGAAAGAAAGATTGCAATTAAAAGTGGAACTCCGGCCAAGATCCTCCAGCAATTATTAGAGACCAAATGGAAACTTGAAGAAAATGACAAAGACATGGTCATCATGGTGCATGAGGTCATCTATACCAAAAATTCGAAAACATACAGGTCCAATTCTTATCTGGTGGTGAGGGGCGATAATTCTATGGAAACTGCCATGGCTAAAACAGTTGGTCTGCCTATGGCAATTGCTGCGAAATTACTGCTAATGGGTAAAATTTCTTCTAAAGGAGTTGTGATACCTGTTATTGAAGAGTTCTATCAACCTATCCTAAAAGAATTGTCAGATCTTGGAATTACATTTACTGAAAAGACAGAAGAGGTCACAAGTTAACCTGAACTCAATTCATCAGCTGTTCAGATAAAATTCTGAGGTAAGCGTTTTGTACTGACTAGTATATTTTTTTTCTGTGTCCTGGATAATCAACTCATCCTCAACCAGCGATTTTCTGATTGGTGACAATTCTAACATTATTCTTTTATCCTGACTCTGCGCTTTAGTTTTCACTCTCGTGATCCTGTTCATATAAAGCCCATGAGTTTCTGCATACTCAGTGAATTTAATCCCTTCCCGAAATGGAAATATCACACAAAACCTACCATCGGGTTTTAACAAATGCTTTACACCATCTGAAAGGTCAGGTATATTGAGACTTTGATCGAGGTGACGCGCAATATTTCTGGATTCTGATTCGGCTTTGTGAGCATGGAGAAAGAAAGGAGGATTCGAAATGATCAGATCATACCGATATGTGCATGTTAAAATATAGTGTTGAAGAGATATATGAAATGCCCACATTCTGTCGCGCCAGGGAGAATCTATAAAATTTTCCTGTGCTTGTTTATATGCCTCGGGATCGATATCAATAGCATGAATGATACCATTACACTTCTGAGCCATCATAAGGGCCAGAAGGCCGGTACCGGTGCCAATGTCGAGAATGTAATCTGCATCAACGGGATCGACCCAGGAACCTAACAATACGCCATCAGTTCCAACCTTCATTACCTCCCGATCCTGGCAGACCCTGAACTGTTTGAAGTTAAATTCATTATGTGGCATAAAGATTCAGTGTATCTGATTCACTTTTAACAAAATTATCAGAATAATTGGATCTATTGTAACAGTATGGCTAACTGAACTTAAATCAACCTTTTGGGTCTGTATATACATCAATCAAACCATCCGGGAGATCAACATGCAACTGATTTGAAGATCGGTCGACCTGAATGATAAAACTCCGTAAAAGTGGAAAAAGGACCTCTTTTCCTGAGATCATGACAGCAGCTACAGGTTGTATTGGTGCATCATAAACATTTGAAATCTCACCTAGTTCGCCAAGAGTCTTATCAATCACCTGCATACCTATTGCTTCATGCAAGTATAAAGACCTGTCATCAAGTTTTGGTAATGATGATAACGGTAAGTATACCTGCTGACCAACAAATTGTTGTACTTGTTCAAGTGTGCTAAACTTTTCAAAAAGCAAAGAGGCAGTATCCTGACGGATAACTGCCTCTTTTAGTTTGTATGGAATTTGTTCTTCTCCTAAAAAAACCTCTTTAAGAGATCCGTATCTAGAAGCATCATCAACATCGAGTTTAACAGTGATATGTCCTTTAATACCGTGAGTACGGCTAACATATCCGAGTTTGTAATATTTATTCAGCTGATGCGGCAAAATCTCATGCCGGATTTGAACTATTAACCTTCAGTTTTAGTAGCGTCGTCACCTTCACCAGTTGGTGCTTCAGGCTTTGCTTCAGCAGCAGGTGCTTCAGGTGTAGCTTCGGCAGCGGGTGCTTCTGGCTTT
>Ga0055584_100003496_pt1 | contig 15510 bp, 10 predicted proteins | sample OSDHelmetaG_FD_58716 | JGI IMG/M metagenome (GOLD analysis project Ga0055584, IMG submission 58716) | Pelagic marine sediment microbial communities from the LTER site Helgoland, North Sea, for post-phytoplankton bloom and carbon turnover... | ecosystem: Environmental > Aquatic > Marine >... | reverse complement strand
TGATCGAGCTCCAGCTCGTCCAGGTCCGACTCCTGTTCGAGGTCGGCATCGTGGAGTTCAGCGGGGTTGCCATGGAGTGGGCTCCCGGCGCCTTCGAAGCGTGGGGCTCGGGGGTCCTGGACTCGAAGGAGTTCATCGACTACCTGGTCCTCGATGGCTGCAACGACGAGCTCGGCAACGGCGAGTGCGAGGTCGAGGGTCGCCCCTGGATGTCCATCGAGCCCATCGCGACCGAAGAGCAGGCGTTCGCGTGCGGTGAAGTCGCCGTGGCCGGCTGCAACCCCGGGGACCCGCTGGTTCTCTGAGGCGTTGGCGCCGTCCGATCGGGCGGTCACACTCCCCTCATGCCTCGCCCCGCCCCCCTGACAACAGAGCTGCGCGTCGCCTTGGAGCCCTTCCGACTCCTGGCCTCGACGCCGTCTCTGCGCCGAGCACCCCGGGGCTCCGGCCCCGTCATGGTCTTGCCCGGCTTCCAGACCACGGACCGCTCGACGGCCCCGCTGCGCGGCTGGCTTCGACGCCTTGGCTACGACGTGAGCGGGTGGGGACTCGGCCTCAACCGGGGCCAGGTGGGCAAGGTGCTGCCGCCCCTGCAGGAGCGCATCGGCTCCATGGGCCCGCCGGTCGCGCTGGTCGGCTGGTCCTGGGGCGGCGTGCTCGCGCGGGCGCTGGCGCGCGCCAACCCCGGCTCGGTGTCGCAGGTCATCACGCTGGGCAGCCCGCTCATTGGTGGCGTCGGCAGCACGGTCTTCGGCGGCCGCGCGAGCGAGGACGAGCGTGTCCTCAGCGCCCAGGCTGCCGAGCGCCGGGAGGCTGAGCCCTTGGCGGTCCCCGCCGTCTCCGTCTACACGCGGACCGACGGGGTCGTGGCCTGGGAGGCCAGCATCGACCCGGTGCACGGCCGCACCGAGCACGTCGAGGTGAACTCGTCCCACATCGGTCTGGGGCTCAGCCCCGCGGTCTGGCTGCTGCTGGCGGAGCGACTGGCGGGGTGATGGGGCCGGGGCCCGCCGATCACGTCTCCGACTGCCCCCGGAGCGCGGCGGTCAGGCGGTGGGCCAGGGGAGCCGGTTCAGCCGCAGCTCGTGGGAGTCGTCGCCGACCTGCACGTAGATGACGTCTTCGATGCGGGAGATGCCCCAGGTGTTGCGCCGCTCGACGGCCTCGGCGAGGCGATCGACCTCGCCCGGCACCAGGCTGTACAGCGCGATGGCGTCGGAGCCGTGCACGGTCTCCTTCGTCAGCGTCGGCAACCAGCCGCTCGTGTTCTTGTGGCAGTACACGGCGACCCGGTCCGCCTTCTTGCTCGCCTTGTGCAGCCGGTTGGGCTGCGGCGTTCCGATCTCGATGCTCGCGCGAAGCTGCCCCGTCAGGTCCTTCACCCACACGGCGGGGTCGTCGGTGTTCGCCAGGCCGGTGCTGAAGGCGATGCCCTCCTCGTACTCCAGCGCGTAGGCCAGGACACGCGCGACCAGGTAGGCGCCGCTCTCCGACGGGTGCTGGGCGACCTTCAGCTCCAGGGCTTCGTAGACGTTGCGGTCCACGTCGGAGAGGTCGATTTCGAACTGGACGACGGTCGCGCCGCGGGCCATGGGAACTCCTGGTTCGGGGCCGCACCGTGCCTGCGGGACGCGGGCCGCACCAGCGCTACTGGGCCTGCAGGCGCTTCTGGAAAAACGGCACGAACCAGTCGAGGGCCCGCAGGTCGTCGGGCGCGGGGTCCGCCCACTCGGGCTCGCCGGGCGGGACGTAGCCGTAGGGCACCGACTGCACGGCGCGCGGAAGCTCATGATCAGCACGCCGAATCCGTGCTCGGGCAGGTATGCGCCGTAGCGTTGATCGCGGTGGTAGGTCGCCGACTCCGCGTGCCCCGGCAGGACGAGGATCGTCGGCCGCGGTCCCGTCGAGCCCTCGGGCATCAGGTGGATGAGCTCGAGCTCTCCCAGCAAGGGGTCCTGCAACTCGGGCCAGGGCTCGATCTCCTGCTGGACTTCGGGTTGCTCGAAGAAGTCGATGTAGGGCTGGACGCAGGCGAGGGTCTTCGTGCAGTCGGGCATCTGGCCGTAGCAGTCGTGCCAGACCACGTTCGTGTCCGGGGTGCCGTCGCAGGTGAGGAGCCCGTCGTCGGGGGGCTCCGTCGCGTCGTCGTCGTCGGTGGCGTCGTCGTCGGTGGCGTTGTCCGGCGTGGTGTCGTCGCCGGACGGCGCGGCCGAACAGCCAGCGATGAGCAGAGCCAGAAGCAGTCGACGCACGCGCGATCTCACAAGCGCCGCCTCGGGCGCTCCGAGGTGCGTGGCACAAGTGCCGGGGCTTGGCCGTCCAACCCGTTGGAGCCCATGAACTTTGTTCCGCGGTCCAGGGCCCCTGGTAGCTTTCTCCTCATGCCCGATCCCCAACGCACCCGCCGCCCTCTCCGCCGCGGAGCCGCCGACGCCGCCAACACCCGCGAAGGCGTCACGCCCGGCGGGCCCATGCGAAACCGAGTCAGCCCCCGCGAGCACGGCTCGCAGCTGGATCAACAGCGCGCGGCCGGGCCCCAGAGCGGCAAGACCGAGCTGCCGAAGGGCGAAGAGGGCTTCGAGAAGATGTGGGAGGCCCACCCCCACAACTACCAGGACGAATACGAGGAGAACACGTCGTCCGACGAGGTCCGCGAAGAGGAGGGGCTGCCCGCCTACCTGGCCAACACCTGCGCCATCCGGCTCAGCGTGATGCTCAACAACCTGGGCGAGAACTACCGCATCACGCCCGCAAAGGTGAAGGCCGCCGGGTCGGGCCGGAAGCCCATGTACAGCAAGAAGTCCGGCGACTACTACATCGTCGCCGCGAGCGAGATGTGGAAGTACCTGGACAAGCACTTCCGCAAGGCCGACGCGCTGTACCCCAAGAGCAAGACCTGGAAGAACGCCGAGGAGTTCGAGGCCGGATTCGAGGGCGGGGACACCCCGGTCAAGGACATCGTCGCCAGCAAGAAGGGCATCGTCGCCTTCGAGAAGATCTACGGCTACGGCGGCACCGGCCACGTCGACATCTTCGACGGCCTCAAGCTGTCCGACGCCGCCGAGTGGTACCCCTGCCGGCGCCTGCACCTCTGGTACATCAGCGTTTGATTCCCGTGCGAGTCGCCCTGTTGCTCTGTGCCCTCGCCGCCGGCTGCCCTGCGCCCGCGGCCCAGACGGGAGTGCCCGTGACCGGTCCCTGGGACATTCGAGACGGTGGAGTCGGCGCGCTGACCATCGGTGAGGCCATCCCCGCGGGGATGGAGCTCGACCCCACCACCTACTTCGCCACCTACGTCGCCGACGGCCAGCCGTCCGAGGGCTTCGACCTGGCGACGCCGCCCCTCCGAGCGGTGATCGACGGGGGGCCGTGGGTGAAGTTCGCGGCCAACCGGGAGCTCATGGAGCCGCCGGTCGATCGCTTCCGGGACAAGGCCGTGACCGCCGCGGGCAAGGGCGCGACGTTGCGGGTCCTGGTGATCCGCTCGGCGGAGCTGAGGACCGAAGCCGGCGTCGGCGTGGGCAGCACGCTCGCTCAGATCGAGGCCGCCCACGGCGAGCCTCGCGTGGGCGCAGTTCCCCCGACGCTGGGCAAGGACCGCTGCCAGGTCACGGTGCCCGGCATGCCCACGGTCCACTTCCTGTTCGAGTCGTGCGACGCGGCGCGGGACGGGGCGCCAGCGACGCGGATCGACGTCTGGCGGGAGTAGGCGGCGGGGGCCGACGCTAGAGGCGGTCGGCGATGCCTCGAAGAACCGCCGCCACATCGCCTTCGATGGGCTCCCGGTGGGCCGGCAGCACGCGCGTCAGACCAGGGAGGTCGGCGAGGCGGCGCAGGTGGGCGGTGAACGCGGCCTTGTCCTTGACCATGGCCCGCTTCGCCAGCGGCGTGACCTTGGGGCCGCCCGAGCTGCCGATGAGTCGGACGATGATCCCCGCGCAGCCTCCGCTGTGCGGCAGGTTGAAGATGGCGTCGGCGACGACCAGCGAGACCTCGCCGTCGGCGGTCGACACGAACACGCCCTCGGCGTCGCCGGTGCCTTCGAGCACCTGGACGTGGACGTTGGGGTCGGTCGGGAACGCGTCGTACTGACCGGCCACGTCGACGACCTGGGCGACCCGCTCGCGGCAGCCGGCGGGGCACAGGACGGCGGCGTCGGGGTAGCGGGCCTTCCAGTGGGGCACGTCGGTCCGGTGCATGGCCGATGGAGCGATGAGGAAGGCGATGGGGCCGAGCGCCTCGATCTCGGCCATGCCGTCGTCGTCGCGACAGATGGGGTTGTGGATGACGACGCGCCCGTCGGAGAGCCGAAACACGTCCATCGTGCGGCCGAGTCCGTTGCGCGGCAGGTAGCCCAGCAAGTGCCAGTGGTGGTCGGAGATCCGCTCGAGGGGACCGTTGTCGTAGGTGGGCCAATCGGACATCGGGAGAGATTGTTGGCGCTGTCGCCGCGGCTGTCTTCCTCGTCCACCCGCTCTAGGTCGTGTCCTCGACTTCCGACAACCCGCCGTCCCCCTCGACCTCCGACAGCCCACCGTCCTCGTTCTTGAGCGACAGCTCCCCGCCTTCGGCTGGCTGCAGCGTCAGGCCTCCGCCTCCGCCGGGAAGTTCGGTCGTGAACGGCGAGCGGGGTGCCGTGGCGAGCAGCGCCTGCACGTCGGGGGGCTCGTCCTCCTCGTCGTACAGCGACTGCAACCAGACCGTGAAGCCCCGCCAGCGCCGAACCGAGCTGCCGACGAGGGCGGTGAGCGCCGACGCGGCGACGAGGGTTCCCGGGGTGGGCACGGCCACCAGCCACAAGGCGACGCCGGCCCCGACGAGGAAGGTCACGTGCACGACCGCCAGGCGGATGGCGCCGGGCATCAGGAGGCGGATGCGCGAATTGAGCTGCTCGCGGGCCGGGGCGCTGCGGGCCCGTGGGTAGCTGGCGAGGCGGGTGCGGCGGGCGCGGGTCCAGCGGTCGGTGATGAGGCCCAGGCTGCCGGCGAGCAGCGCCAGGATGCCGAGCAGCCAGCCGTGGACCGGGCGCCAGGCGGTGTAGAGAACCTCCAGCGGGGAGGTGCGCCAGGGGCCGGGTTGGTGGATGTACGCGACCTGCCGGCGGCCGGCGAAGAGGGCGGCGTGGTCCAGGGTGCCGTGGCGCTTGAGCCAGACGCCGTCGGGCCCGATGGCGCCGGTCAGGGGAGTGACCCACTCGTCGCCCCAGCGGTCCGTGGTGACCAGACGGACGGTCTTGTCGGTCGCGGGCACCGGGTTCTGCATCCAGTGCAGCTCGCCGCGGGCATGCCGTCGCTCGACCACGTCGATGAACAGCTTCCCGGCCCGCTGGGAGACGTGGAAGGCCCCTTGGACGGGCGGAGGCCGCCGCATGGGGATGGCGCCCCGGGGGCCCGGTTCGCTGCCATCCCGGGGGCGCATCACACCCAGGAACAGACGGTCTCCTTCGTGGCGCGGGGTTGGGTTCAGGTAGCTCGTCCCGGTGTCGTACTGCCAGCGCTGGGCGCCGGTCGCGGGGTCCAATGCCTGGAGGTCGCCGCCTCGCGCCACGATCAAGGCGCCGCCGTGTCGCATCACCTGGATCCCACCCTGGCCCCGCTTCGGGTGCGGCACCTGCCACAGTGTCTCGCCGGTCTGGACGTCGAGTCGCTCGACGGTCTTGGCGGTGCCCACCAGGAGCAGCTCGTCCCGCAGGTACCAGTCGATCGGCTGGCTGTCCCTCCCGCGCGCGACCTGTCCGGGCTGGAAGTAGCGCTCCCACGCCAGCTCGCCGGTTTCGCGGTCGGCGGCGAGGAGCTCGCGCTTCTCGGGCGGTCCCTCCAGCTGGAAGAGGATTCGGTTGCCCGAGCGCCGAGCATTGATGGCGCGGGCCGGGGTGCTCAGCTCGTGGAACGGGAGCTTGAGGTAGTGGGGCCCGGCCCAGGGGCCCCCGGCGTAGGGATCCGCTTCGGACGAGGGCAGCCAGGGCTCGGGCTGGGCGAAGGTGCGCTCCAGGGGGCACCTGGTCTCAGCGATGGGCTTGCCGGTCTCCGCCGACCAGCACCCATCGGGGTCTTCGCGCCCCCGGGCCTTCCCGCGCACCGCCCCGTTCCCCACGTACAGGGTGCGCACGCCCTTCGACCGAGGCGCCAGCCAAAGCTGTTCGCCGGTCCGGAGGTCGAGGGCGGCGACGCCCCGAGTGTCCGGCGACGGGGCCGCCGCCGGCGCTTCGCTGAGCACCGGCGAGATGAGCAGCATCAGGGGCAGAAGTCGGCTCAACGGGCTCCCGATGGTGAACAGCAGGTTGGGCGCAGAGGGCGAGCGCGGCCCGGCCGGACCGTTCGTGGTGTGATGGCGGGGTGAGTCCTTTGTTCCATCGATCCCTGGCGGCTGCAGTTTGCCTCTTGGCCGCCTGCGAGGACCCGACCGAGGGTCCTCAGGTCGCCATGGACTTCGACGGGGACTGGTTCGATGCGCCGTGGCCGTCGGAGCACTTGCGCGGTGACGACGGCCTCATCGACGTGTCTGGCTTCCCGAACGCCTACGGCATCGGCTTCGTCGAGCAGGTGCAAGCCATGGCGGCGGGGCGCGACGGGTTTGGGCTGAGCTCGGGGATCTTCTTCGCGCTGCCCGAGTCGCCGGGGACGCTGCCGACGGTGGCGGAGTCCGTGGACGCGACGTCGCCCGTGGCGTTGATCGGGCTCGAGCCCGGCTCGCCCGACGAGGGCGTACGGGTGCCGATCCTCAGCTCCTTTGCGTGGGACCCCGGGCCGTTCGGCGCGCCGAACCAGCTGGCGTTGCTGCCGCTGCAGGGTCGGCCGTTGCGGCCGGGGGAGCTCTACGCCGCCGTTGTGCTGCGCGACCTGGGCACCGGCCGCGGCGAGCGGTTGGCGATGGCACCGGCGCTGCAGGATGCCGAGGGCGTCTACGCCGAAGCGCTCGACGCGTTGGAGGCACTGGGGTTGCCCGGAACCGAGCTTGCTGCCGCGGCGGTGTTCCGCACCCAGGACCCCCAGGCCGAGCTGCGGGCGGTGCTGGACGAAGCGCGGGGCGAGGGCGTCGCGCTGCTGGACGACTGGGCGCTGATCGAGGAGTTCGACGGCTATTGCGTGTACCGCAACCGGCTCGAGGTTCCCGTCTACCAAGGCGGCGAGCCCCCCTACGACGACGGCGGGGGCACGTTCGTGGGCGGCGTCCAGCGGCGGGAGATCGGGCGCGTCGAGGTCACCATCCCCCGGACTCCAACCCCCGAGTTCCCCACCGCGGTGTTCGTGAGGACCGGGGGGGGAGGGGACCGCCCCCTCGTCCACCGAGGCGTTCTCGGCCCCGACGGTGTCCCCCTGGAACCCGGCACCGGCCTGGCGCAAGAGCTGGCGGCCGTGGGCGTCGCCGGGGTCAGCATCGACGGCCCTCACGGAGGCCTGCGCAACGTCACCGGCGGCGACGAGCAGTTCCTCATGTTCAACGTGCTCAACCCCGGCGCCATGCGCGACAACGTGCGGCAGTCGGCGCTGGAGCTGGCGCTGCTGCCCGACGTCCTGGGCGCGTGGCGCATCCCCACCGCCGACTGCGCGGGGGCTCCGGCGGAGTCGCGGCTGCAAGCCGATGACCTCACGCTCATCGGCCACAGCATGGGCGCGACGATCGGGCCGCTCGCGGTGGGGTTGCGGGGTGAGTTCTCGAAGCTCGTGCTGTCCGGCGCGGGCGGATCCTGGATCCACAACGTGGTGCACAAGCTCAGCCCCCTGGAGGTGCGCCCCCTCGCCGAAGCGTTGCTGCGCTACCCCGAAGGCGGCTGGGAGCTCACCGACTTCGACCCGGTGCTGTCGCTGCTGCAGTGGGCCGGGGAGTCGGCGGACCCGCCGGTCCAGGGCGCGTCCTTCGACGGCGACGTGCTCATGGTCCAGGGCATCGTCGACACCTACATCCTGCCGCCCCTGGCCAACGCGACGAGCCTGTCGCTGGGCCTCCAACTGGGGGGCGAAGCCCGGGACGACGACGAGCGGCTGGCGGCGTTCGACCGGTGGGGAGACGTGGCGCCGCTGGTGGGGGCGACGCCGATCTCGCTGCCCGGGTCGGGTCGCGTGCTGGTGCAGTACGACGAGGACGGGGTCGAGGACGGGCACGAGGTGTTCTTCCAGCGGTCCGAACCGAAGCAGCAGCTGCGGTGCTTCCTGGCGACGGGCGTGGTGCCGGCCGAGGGGGAGCCCTGCCCACAGTGACCTCTCGCGGAGCCTGGGCGGCGTTGGCCGCGCTGCTTCTGATCGTGGCCGCACGGGTGGTCGTGGCGCCCGTGGACGAGTTCGGAGACGACGGCGCGGCCTGGGCCGAGCACCGGGCGCGGGTGGGCTGGGCGGTGGCCCTGGACGAGCGGGCGGGGGCCGACGAGCCGGCGCCGTTCACCCAGCTCCTGCGGGATCGGGCGACGGGGTATCCGCCGGGGCTGCACCTGGCGGCCGCGACGACGCGGGCGGTGATCGGCGACTCGGCGCGGGCCCACGAACTCATGGGCCTGGGCTGGCTGCTGCTGCTGGCCGGCTCGGTGGCGGCTCTGTCGCACCGCCTGTTCGGCGTCGGCGCGTTCGCGGGGTTCGCGGGGACGCTGATGTTGCCGGCGTTCCACGCGGCGGCGCCTCGCTACTACTACGACTTCCCCATGGTGGCGGCGTCCTGGGCGGCGGTGGCGGTGCTGGCCTGGGGCATGGACCGGCGGGCGTCGTGGGTCTGGGGCGCGGCGGCGGGGGCCGCGGCGGTCGGGGCGTGCTTGATCAAGTGGACGGCGCTGCCGACGGCGCTGCCGCTCTCGTTGGGGGTGCTGCTGGCGCGGACGGCGGCGCGCGGTCCGATCAGGCCCCTCCGCCGACTCGCCGCCGGCCTCGCGTTCGCGGCCGTCCTCATGGGCGGCATCAGCGCCTTCCTCTCAATCGTCGGCCCCGACAACTCCCTGGTCGCGATGCTGTCGGACTCCCGCGTCGCCGAGGCAACGGACGGCTCGCTGTTCGGCGCCGTCGCCAGCTCCCTCACCAGCTTCCAGCCTGCCGCCATGCCCCGCGCGCTCTTCTATCTGGGCTCCCTGATCGCTGTGGTGCTCTCGCCCCTCGGCTTCCTCGCCGTGCTCGTCCTCCTCCCGCGCTCCCGGGCCGACCTCGAGCCCCTCCGCTGGCCGGCCTGGCTCCTGGCCGCCTCCTACTTCGCGCTGCTCTTCCTGCTCGTCGCGCCCGTGGACGAGCGCTTCCTGCTCGGCCTTCTGCCGCTGGTTGTCCTGCGCGCCGCCGTGGGGTGGCAGCAGCGTTCCCCCACGGGCCGCCGCCACGCCGCCGTCTTCCTGTTCACCGCCGGGCTCTTCGTCGCCGCCGACGTCCACCACGGCCCGCCGGCGCCTTGGAACGCCCCGCTCACCGTCCGCGTGTTGCCCGGGACCGTCGACACGCCCGCCCTGATCCCCCCGGTCACGTTCCGGGGCCTGAGCCTGGGCTCGTCGTTCGAACGCCGAGGCTGGGCCCGCCGCGACGACCTCGTCTCCCCCCCGGCCGGCCGCGAGGCCCTCTGGGACTGGGTCAACGACTGCGGCGCCGCCTCGCTGCTCCTCGCCCCCGGCCAGCCCCTGCTGAGCTCTCGCGGCGACGCCGCCTGGTTCGAGTACCGCGCTGCCCTGGACGCCTTGGAGGGGCGCGTTGGCCCCGGCATCCAGTCGCTGGAGTGCGGCGGTCCACCGGGTGCGGTTGCCCTCACCCGGTCCGCCGTCGCGCCGTGCCCGGGGGCCACGCGGCTCACCGACGGCCCCGCCCCGCCGCTGGTCGCGTGGAGCCTGGACGGCCACACCCGCTGCGCCGCCTTCGGAGGCGCCGGCGACGACGAGGCCCGCGACCGACTTCCCGCCGCTGATCCCGCGCCCATCGACTGAGGCCGCCCTCCCACGCGCCGCGCTCGTGGCATCCTCGTCCGGCCCGGGGAGGGGACACGCCATCGACTCAGCGCGCACACGCGAACGACCTCTGCCCCGGCGCCCGATGAGCGTCGTCGCGTCGCTGCTCACGGTGCTCGCGGTGCTCGCGGTGGGCGCTCCGCCCGCCGGTGCCACCGCGTTGGGCCCCGGCGCTTTCGACCCGTCCCTCTACCGGACCCCGGTTCGTCCGACCCAGCTCGAGTTTCGCGTCACCGACGCCGACTGGACCCCCGCCCAGGCCGCCTCCGCAGTCGGCTTCGAACACCGGCCCGACGGCGTCGTCGTGCACGGCAGCGGCGGCTACGGCGAACCGGTCTGGGTCCGACTTCGCTTCACCAACTCGACGGACAAGCCCCTCGTCCGCGAAGTCCAGATCGAAACCAGCCTCATCGACACGGTGCAGGTATGGCAGGTGACCAACGGCGTCGCCGGCCCCCGCTGGTCCGCCGGCGAAGACACCGAGCTGACCGAGCGCGTCCTCCCCCACGCGACCCCCCGCTTCCCCGTCGTCGTCCCCCCCGGCGGCTTCACCACCCTGGTCCTCCGACTCCACGACGAAGGCACGCTCGTGGCCCCGCTCCTGGTCGGCGAGTCCACCGCCATCGAGCGCCGCTGGAGCACGCGACAGGTCGTCAACGGCGGCCTCGCGCTGGTCCTGGGCTGGGCCCTGGGCGCCGTGCTCTTGCTCGCGCTGGTCGAGCGCCGCCGGCTGCTGGGCTGGCTCGCCGTCGCGATGCTCGGCCTCATGGGCGTGCACCTCTTCTACTTCTGGGGGGTCGCCGGCGACATCATCCCGCCCCACCTTCGCCCCTACGTGGTCAACCGGCTCAACGCCGCCAACGCGATCGTCGTCTACACGGCGCTGACTGGCTTCACGGTCCAGGCCCTGGGCCTGCGCGAACACCACCCCCGCCTGACGCGCGCGCTGTGGGCGGTCGTCGCCGCGCTGATCGTCAACTCGCTGCTGATCATCTTCGTGTCGTACGGCAGCTTCCTGCTGGTCAACCACTTCGGCGGCCTCGCGTGCCTCGCGTTGCTGGGTGTCGGCGCGACCCTCCGCGCTCGCCGCGGCGACGCCGTGGCCCGCATCCTTCTGGGCGTCTACGCCTGCCAGGTGGCCACGGGGGTGCTGCTCGCCACCCGCACCGTCGGCGTCGTGTCCGCCGGCGTCGACGCCATCTTCGCGACCACCGTCGTGACGTTCATGTCGCTGCTCATGGCCGCCGTCTACAGCCTCAGCCGCAAGCTCCGTCGGGAGCGCACCGACGCCATGGCCGACCGACTCGCCGAAGCGACCCGCAACGCCGCCCTGAGCGAGACCTTCGAGCGCTTCGTGCCCAAGGAGTTCCTGCGGCTCCTGCGCCAGCCCAGCATCGAGTCCATCGCCGTCGGCCAGAACGTCGAGCGACGCATGTCCGTGCTCTTCAGCGACATCCGCGGCTTCACGACCATGACCGAAGGCATGAGCCCCGCGGACAGCTTCGAGTTCATCAACAACCACCTGGACTGGATGGAGCCGGTCATCCAGCGGCACGGGGGCTTCGTCGACAACTACATCGGCGACGCCGTCATGGCCTTGTTCACCGCCGACGAAGGCACCGACGACGTCATCGCCGCGGCCGTCGAGATGTTCGGCGCCCTGGACTCCTACAACGCGGTCCGCGCGACCGAAGGCCTCGACCCCGTCGAAGTCGGCGTCGGCGTGCACACCGGGTCGCTCATCCTCGGCACCATCGGCAGCGCCGAACGCATCAGCGCCACCGCCATCGGCGACTCCGTCAACGCCGCGTCGCGCATCGAAGGCGCCACCAAGAAGTACGGCGTGCGGCTGCTGTTCTCGGACGAGACGGTGGCCCTGTGTGGCGAGCCGAAGCCGTCCACCCGCGTCGTCGACCGCGTCCGCCTCAAGGGCAAGGTCAACGCGACCACGCTGCAGGAGGCGCTGGACGTCCTCCCCGCCGCCGCCGCCGCCGCCCGCCGCGATCGCCTCGATTCCTGGAACGGAGCCTGGGCCGCCTACGAAGCCGGCGACTTCGCCGCCGCCGGCGCAACCTTCGCCGAACACGCGGCCGCCGATCCCACCGACGTCCCCGCCGCCCTGCTCGCCGACCGCTGCCAGCGGTTCGTCGTCGACCCGCCGGTCGACTGGGACGGCGTCGTCGACCTCACGTCGAAGTAGCCCGGATCAGTCCTCGAACAACACCCGCGCGAAGTCGCTGCTGAACCGGCGGTTGGGGTCGAGGTCGTCCCGCACGGCCTTGAAGTCGTCCCACTTCGAGTAGGCGCCGCGGATGCGGTCGAGCTTGCTGTCGGCCGATGGGGACCCCTCGCCGTGGCCGGTGCCCCAACTGAAGATCTTCCCCCAGTGCGGTCGCCCGCCCAGGTCCAACCAGAGGTCTTCGACGCGGCTGGAGTACTCCGGCCACCCGTCGGTTCCCTTGAGCGTCACCAGCTCCATGGCCACGCTGCCGTTGTGCCCGTGGGACGGCGACAGCCACGCGTCGCTGCCGCGGATGTAGCGCAGGTGGAACGCCTGGTTCTGGGGGTAGACGCCCCGGTCCCGGTACTCCTCCAGGAGCTGAACGACGCCGTTCCACGCCTTGTAGACGTTCTCGAAGTTGCCTTCGACGTCGATGGCGTAGCTCATGTGCCAGACCTTGGGGTAGTCGATCTGATAGTGGAAGACGTAGGGGGCCTGGGCGACCATCCGCTGGTGCTTGAGCACGGACACCATCAAGGCGTCCAGGAGGTGGGTCAGGGGCGGGTAGGCGTTGAGCAGCCCCACGATCTCCGTGAGGCCTCGCGCACCCAGCGCCCGCGCGATCTGGTCTGCGCCCCACTGCGCGACGTCCAGGTCTTCGGCCTCCCGGGTCCGGTCCCAGGTCTTGACCCAGCACCGCTCGGTGCCCGGCCACCAGAACACCTCGGCGTAGTCGTGGGTGTCGAGCAGATCGGCGATGGCCTGGGGCGAGCCCATCGTGTCGACCATGTAGTAGTTGTGCAGGTCGTCGATGGCCCGCAGGTTGAACATCGGCTCGCACTCCAGCGTGATCTCCGAGATCGCCGCCAGCGAACCGAGGTTGCACATCAGCGCGTCGAACTGGCCTGACGAGTCGCCCCGCGCCCAGTCCCGCACATTGCCTTCGCCGTCGACGCCCCGGACGTTGGTGACGAGGTCGGGCACCGTGCCTTCGAAGCGCCCCGTGCCGTGGGCCGCGGTCCCCAGCACGCCGCCCAGCTGGATCCAGGGGATCACCGTGTTCGTGGACAGGGTGAGGCCCTGAGCCGCCAGCAGCGCCGACAGAACGCCCGTGTTCATGCCTGCGCCGACGGTGACCCGGCGCTTGTTCTCGCCGAGTTCGAACTGCTGCAGCCCCGTCATGTCCATGAGGCGCTGGGTCGTGGGGACCAGAGGACTCCACGACGCACCGCGCCCCAGGATCCGCAGGGTCTGCCCCTTCGCCGCCACGTCCTTCACGGCCGCCGCCACGCCGTCGGTGTCCGCAGGCCGCAGGATCGAGTCGTAGTCGGCGGTCTGGTTGCCGGCCCAGTTGGCCCACGGGCGCGGATCCGTCGAGGGCAGCCCCGCCGGCGGCACGTCGATGGCCCGCTGGTTGGGCACGGTGGTCGTGGCCGGCGCGGCTGCCGCCGCTGCCTTGAGGAACTCGTAGAAGTCGCTGCTAGATGTCGACACTTTGAGGCACCTGGCTGGGGAGGAGGTAGGGGTAGGCAAAGTCTTCGCCGCGAAGGTCGTTGGCGACCTTGATCTGCTTTTCGATGTCCTTCAGGGCCTCGCCGAACGCGTCGAGAACCGGCTCCACGCTTTGGTCGAAGCTCTTCTTGTCGTAGTCGCCGACCTTCGTCACGAGCACGTCGCCGAAGTAGTTGAAAGCCAGTTGGTACAGCGCCAGCGCGAGCGACGGCAGCGTGGCGGCGACGTTGTCGGTGGACGGGTCGCCGGGGTCTTGCAGCGCGGCGCCGGGGGCCGACGGGGCGAAGAAGTCGAACTCGTTGAGCGGGAACTGGATGGCCGCGTGGTGCCCGGTCACGTTGAAGATGATGCCCACCAGCAGCTCGCGCAGCTCGGCGACCGTCTGCGGGGGATCGAAGCCGGTCAAGCCAGCTCCGTTTCGTTCGCGGTTGGTGCTGAGCTCGGCCGCCCAGGCCTGGAGCTCGTGGTCCTCGGCGACGTCGGCGTCGGAGGCGTACCACTCGGCCAGGTAGTCGCGAACGAGGTCCTCGATGGCCGCCAACAGCAGCCGTCCGTCGTCGCGGTACGGGTAGTAGGGCAGGAGCTCGGGGTCGTCGACGCCGCGGGCGGAGAGGTCCGCGGGCAGCACGCCGTCGGACCAGGGCTGCTCGAAGGACGCGAGCAACTTGCGGATGCCGGTGCGCATGGTCGAGGCGAGCAGGAAGCGGTAGGAGCCGGCTTCCGACAGGAACGAGCTGATCGCCGTCGAGTTGATGGCGAGGATCCCCTCCAGGTGCGCCTCCAGCAGGGCGCGCAGCGGGTGGCGTTCGCCGATGTGCCGCCGCGTGGACACGTACATCGCCTCCATGGGGAAGTGCGTGCGCGGGAAGTGGCTGACCAGGATGTGGTGGATCTGGTTGGCCTGCAGCGCCGCGTTCCGGGCCACGCGCCAGCGGCCGACGCCGCGCCCCCCGGAGCCGGGGGGGTAGAGCACGCCCTCCTGCTCGATCCCCTGCTTCGGGACGTCGGCGCGGATGGCCACGAGCTTCGGCGGGTGGTGGGCCCAGCGTTGGGCTTCGTCGGGGTCGGTGGGCTTCGGCGGCGTGGCGAGCACGACCGTGGGCAGCGGCAGGTAGCGCACGGTGGGGAAGTCGCTGACGTCCAGGTCGCCCAGCAGATCCGGGAAGTGGACCCAATACAGGCGCCCCGCGGCGAGGGCGCGTTCGGGGGAGTCGCCCGGCACCACGCCGGCGTACTGCTCGGGGTCCAACTCGATGCCGGCCCGCTCCAGATCGCCGTCGAGCACCCGCCGCAGGACCAGCGGGTTGTTGCCTCGCAGGAACCAGGAGGCGAAGGCGTCGTCGGCGCCGGCGATCTCGTCGTCGGCGAAGAACTTGTGGATGGCCGGTGGCGGAATGGTGCCGTGGGTGAACAACGACGTGTAGGTCTCGAGGGTCCGCTGCTGCAGCCCCCGGCGGGGGAGCTCTTCGCCTTGATTGAGCGCCTGCACGGACAAGGCGTCCTGGGCCAGCACGAAGTCCGTCGCCAGGCTCCGCAGGAGCTTGCCGATGCGCTGGGCGTCGCGGGGATCGTTCGCCGCCAGGAGGTCGCTGAGGGTCTGGGCGGACTCGGTCATCCGCGCCTGCAGGACTTGCAGGTCGCTGACGCTGGGCTCCGGCGCGGGCTTGCCGCCGCCGGTGGTCAGCAGCGCGATGAAGTGCTCGATGAGCTCCAGGATCCGACCGACCAGCATGAGCAGCCACTTGGGGCGCTCGAACAGGGCCGCGGCAGGGATCCCGCCGGCTTCGTCCTGCATGGCGAAGGGCGGGAATCGGTCGTAGTCGAAGAAGTAGCGGCCCTGGGCGACGCGCAGCTCTCGGGCGCGATCGATCGGGTT
>Ga0055584_100003495_pt1 | contig 15511 bp, 20 predicted proteins | sample OSDHelmetaG_FD_58716 | JGI IMG/M metagenome (GOLD analysis project Ga0055584, IMG submission 58716) | Pelagic marine sediment microbial communities from the LTER site Helgoland, North Sea, for post-phytoplankton bloom and carbon turnover... | ecosystem: Environmental > Aquatic > Marine >... | reverse complement strand
GTGAGGGAACTGCTCGAAGACCGCCGCGATCTCCGGAGATGCAGACGGACGCGGGTCGAGGATCTCTGAAGGACCTTCACGAACAGCGGCTACATAGCCAGCACCGTAGGGCATACCCCCATGAGACACCGTGGGTCCGTCCTCGACGACGAGCACGCGCCTTCCCTTGACCGCGCCAGGCTCATCCAACCGAACCGGAGAGTTCGCGCGGATCACGGAAGCTGTCGGATTCAAGGCACGTGCGGCCTCCTCCGCTCGCCGCACGTCGGGCTCCGTCGCCGAGTCCGCCTTGTTGATGACGACGATGTCGGCCATGCGAAGACAGGCCTCTCCCGGGTAGTGCGTGTCGATCTGATCGGGGCGAAGGGCGTCGACCAGTACGATATGCAAGTCAGGCGCGATGAACGGGAAGTCGTTATTCCCGCCATCCCAGACGATGATGCTGGCTTCCTGCTCTGCCCGCGCCAGGATCCGCGCGTAGTCGACCCCCGCGTAGATGATCGCGCCGAGCTCGAGGTAGGGCTCGTACTCTTCACGTTCCTCAACGGTGCACGCGGCCGCGTCCAGATCCGCACGGCTTTCGAAGCGCTGGACCGCCTGCTTTGCCAGGTCGCCATAGGGCATCGGGTGTCGAATCGCCGCCGGCGTCCAGCCTGTCGCTGCCATCCTGGAAGTCAACCACCGCGCGATTTGCGACTTTCCGCAGCCGGTCCGAACTGCGGAGACAGCGATCACGGGAAGCGCAGTGCGCAGGCTCGTGCTTTTCGGACCCAGGAGCGTGAAGTCGGCTCCCGCGGCGAGCACCCGCGATGCCGTATGCATGACGTGCTCGTGAGTGACATCGCTGTAGGCAAACACGACCTCATCGACATCCTCACGTTGGCAGAGGTCCTCGAGTTCGGCTTCAGCAACGATGGGAATACCGTCGGGATAGCCGTCTCCCGCGAGCGCGGCTGGATACTGTCGCCCCGAGATCCCGGGGATCTGGCTTCCTGTGAACGAGACGACGCGGACCAGAGGATTATCTCGAAAGCACATATTGAAGCAGTGAAAATCTCGACCGGCCGCGCCGAGAACCACCACACGCCGGGGTTCGCTAGTCATTGCACTCCCTCTCATGATTCGAGAGCAGACGCGCGACGAATTCGAATCGCGCCAATGCCTTCGGCGGCCGCAGAGTCGATTTTTGGATCGGCGAGCTTTCGAGTCCGGGCGACCACTGCACGCCTACCAACTGCACATGGGCTCCGGTGAGATCGTGGGACCGGCCTGTCCTTCGAGACTCTGCTCGAAAAGTGCCGTCCGCTTCACAACGACCGGCATAGCGGCGAACATGCAAAGCATCAGCGCGTAGACGAAGCCAAAGCAGCTCGCTGCGGCTGAGGGTAGAGACCATCGCCGCGCAGCTCGAGGCTCCCGGTACGGAGCCTTCATTGGGTCACGCGCTCCGTTCGAGGAGCTGCCGCTTGGCTCGTCGTGGCGGCAGTGAACCGGAACAGAGCCATCCCCGCAATCATCGAAACGACGAAGAGGACGACATCGGCTGCCCCCGTGACGAGGGCAGCCAGAGCGGGACCCGGGCAGAATCCCGCAAGGCCCCATCCAATGCCGAACAGCGCGGAGCCGAGCACGAGACGCCTATCGACGCCCGATTCCGCTGGCGGAGTGGCTTCCGGACTCTGCATAGCCCGCCTACGCCGGGCCACCTGGTTTGCGACCATGGAGACCAGGAGGGCTCCACCCATCACGAACGCCAGCGTTGGGTCCCACTCTCCGGTGATATCGAGAAACCCAGCCACCTTCGCGGGATTGGTCATCTGCGAGACACCGAGGCCGGCACCAAACAATGTTCCCGAAAGCGCCGCCGTCACCGTTGAATTCATCTAGCTGACTCCAAGCATGTGACGAACGACGAATACCGTCAGAGCGCCAGCTGTCATGAATGAAACGGTTGCGGCGAGCGAGCGAATCGAGCCTCGCGAAAGGCCACAGACCCCATGACCGCTCGTGCAGCCATTCCCGAGTCGGGTACCGAACCCCACGAGCAACCCCGCCACGATCAACACCGCTGGTGAAGCCTGGCTGTCTACCGTCAGCCCCCCGGTAAAGACCGAGGCAATTCCGGCACCGAGAGGAAGGCCCAGGAGAAAGGCAATGCGCCAGTCTCGAGCCTCTCCAGCCGAAGGCCAGAGGGCTTGACCGACAATCCCGCTGACCCCTGCAACTCGGTGATTGGCAAGAAGAAGGACTGCCACACCGCAGCCAATCAAGACACCCCCGATGCTGCCCGCGACCGGAGTGAACTCCGTCATATTCCAACTCCCTGCGCCAATATCAGTCCAGCTCAGACTTCTCAGCCTGTTTGGTTGCTCGGCCGCCGAGCTAGGTCCCCGCCATACCCGCGGAGCCGAACAGGAACCCCTCGCACAGTCGAGCCTGCACGGCGCGCCAGTGCTGCGGTGCCCCGGATACACTCGCGACACCCACGGTCAACATGAGGACGCTCATTTCCAGAACTCGGTGCCGTAAATAGCGTCAACGCTCCGCTTTCACGGTGAGTACTGGGCAGGGCGCCGCTCGCACGACACGCTCCGCAATGCTGCCCAGAGCCACATGCTTGAGTCCCGTCAGCCCGCGAGTCCCCATCACGATGAGATCCGCCGGGAGATTCGTTGCTGCCGCGACGATCGCCATCGATACCGGTTCGGAAACCGCGACTCCAGTTACCTTGACTCCGGACTCCGCAAGCGCCCTGGCCGCCGCCTCCACCTCTGAAGTCGCCTGCGCGCGGAGGCTTTCGTAGAAGCCCTCGGGTAGCCCGTAACCGCCGGCCATCGGCGAGGCGAGCGGAATCTCGACGTGATAGGCGTGCAGCAGGACCACCTTTGCATCGAACAGCTCGGCAAACTCGGCCGATACCCTCGTCGCCTCCCGTGCGTCTTCTGAAAAATCGGTGGGAACGAGAATCGTGCTCACATCCATAGCGGGTGGTCTCCAGCTCTCAGTCGGCTGAGAATCAGTGGTTCGCGGAGGACGGTGTAACTCGGCGCTTGCCGCCCAGCTGCCCGCCCAGAGCTCTGGACTCCGACTGGAAGTAATTGGGTGCTGGTCTTGGCCGAATAATGACCATCGCTTCCGGGTCCCTTTCGTCGTCGGCCACCGCGCACCTCCACCAGGTCAGACCCACGAGGATCAGAATGCAACGCACGTGCCAGCAGTTGTGCATCGCGGAACGAGCGAGAGCGCAACAAACGGACACTATCTGTAGATGTTCGCCTCCGAATGAGACTATTCGCCTCCTTCCCGGAGATAGCAATGGTCCCGGCCCTGGGCCGGCGGATCCCACTCCGCTCTGGGCCAGAGGGCGCCCAGGACCACGCGAGGAGTTCCATCCGCTCTACTCCGCAGAAGCTTGCCTGGATCGCTCCGTTACGCTTGGCACTCCCTCTCCATCCCAAGCTGCTTCGATCGCCGAGGAGCACCGCGAGAACCGCCCGCCCATCGGACACTCACGTGTGGCAGCTAGACATTCCGTGTGGCAGCTCGCCTCTGAAAGGTCCGGAATGTCGAGCCCTGGGCACTCCCCGACTGGCACCGCAGTTGCAGACTACCGTTGGTAGACCCGAGAGGAACGCCCGAGCCATGGCACGGCAAGCGTCAATCGAAGAGCGACTCGACGCGCCTCAAAGCGGTGCCATGTCGAGCGGGCCTACAGGTCGTCATCGCACTCCTTCACGTTGCCCTTTCGGAAATTTCGACTGCCATGTCGCCTCGCGGCGCGCGACGGTACCTGAGGAGAGGATCGCAACATGACACGAGTAGACCGAATCCTGGTCGCAACGGATTTCTCTGATTGCGGAGACCGGGCATTCGACGTCGCCGTCGGGTGGGCCTGTCGCCAGGGAGCGGAACTCCATCTGGTTCACGCGGTCGAGTACATCACGAACTCGATCGGATCGACCACCGAACCAGTGATCGTGGACTACATCGAGCAGGCCCGGCAGCGCGCCAGCCAGCGACTGCACGAGCTTGCCGCTCGAGCACGCGAGAGTAGTCTCGAAACGATCGTCCACGTCATCGACGCCCCCGTCGCAGAGGGGATCGCACGACTCTCGGTCGATCGGGCGATCGACGCCATCGTCGTGGGCTCGCACGGCCATAAGGGTCTGAGTCACATGTGGTTTGGAAGTGTGGCGGAACGAATCGTTCGCCTGGCTCCCTGCCCGGTACTCGTCGCCCGCGGCGAGCGCTCACCGCTCGACCCAGGAACCGTAGTCGTTGGCGACGACCTGACACCGGCAGGAAAAGGCGTTCGGGAGATGGCAATCGACTTTGCTCGCCCCAGCGACGCCAAATTGGTCGTGGTCCACTCGCTCGCACTCGGCATCCCGTATCTCTCGACGGTCGAAGTCGTCGTGCCGAACGACATCTTCGACAATTGCTATGCCCGAGCACTCGAGCAGCTCGAAGAGGACGCCGAGAGCACGCCCGAGGTGGAAATCGAGAACGTCGTCGTAAGCGACCGCGCCGCTCGCGAGATTCGCGAACGAGCAGAGCAGAACAATGCCGGCCTGGTCATCGTAGGCAGCCACGCGCGCAAGGGCTTCGAGCGGCTAGTGCTCGGCTCCGTCGCAGAGAAAGTCGTGCGGCGGGCCACATGCTCAGTGCTCGTCGTACATAGACATGCGACCGACTAGCCTTTCTTGTATCGCGACTACGAGCCGGGATCTGCCGAGCTTCCGTCTGGCTCGATATGGATCCCTACGGTCTGGAGAGGAAAACCTTCGCGCAAACGGACCTCAACCTCGGAGGCGATTGCATGCGACTCCGCCGTACTCAGGTGTCGTGCAACCTCGACCGTGAGCTCGATCGCGTCGCTCGTTCCGTACGATCGGGATCGGACGTCGCGGACCGCGATCACGCCCTCGACGGCTCCGGCGACGTCGGCGAGCCGTGCGGAATCAATGGCTGCACGATCGACGAGGATCGGCACCGAGCTGGCAAAGAGCCCATATGCCAGCACCAGGATCAGTCCCGAGACGGAGAGCGCAGCAGCGGTGTCGATCCACAAATGGCCGCGCGCGGCGGCCTGCCAGCCGACGATCACTACGATCGTGGTCAGCACATCGGCGAACGTATGCCGGGCATCGGCCCGCAGGATGTCCGATTCCAATCGTCGCGCCCAGGATGCCTGCCAGATTGCCAGCCCGGTGTTCACCGATAGCACGAGGAGCATCACCGCGAGCGGGATCCCGCCGGATTCGATCGGTTGCGGCTCGCGCCGCAGCGCGTGGAGCCCGAGCTCGAACGCCATCACCGTAAGTAACGTCGCCAGACCGAAGACTGCGATCGTCTCGAACTTGCGGTGACCGTACGGGTGGGAGTGGTCTGCGGGACGCGCCGCGAGTCGAGTGACCAACCATGCGACGCCGTTGTTGGCGACGTCCGTCAGGCTGTGTACAGCATCGGCCAAGATCGCCATCGAGCCCACGGCAAAACCCGTAGTGAGCTTGAGCACGAGCACGACCGCATTGGCCGCGCCCTCGATCTGAATGACGCGCATTACGTGCAGATCGCGTTCGTCAAACGGGATCTGCTCGGTCTTCGATCGAAGCCTCACGCCCACCTAGCGAATGTACTCGGGGTTGAACTCCCGATCGTACTTCGACTGAACGTACTCCGTGACATCGATCAGTTGAGCGACGGTCATGCGCTCGTTGATCGAGGGCATCCGGGAGCTGCCACGCACGCCGCTCTGCGCACCCCGGAAGCGCTCCGAGATGCCGTGTGAGGGGTTCACGATCGACGTCACGAGTTCACCGTGCGTCTCGATCCGGCTGACGAGACCGCCGATCGTCAGCAACGGCGGCTTACCCTCGGCGACGGGCGGGCCCGGCTCTCCGACGAGGTCGTGGCACTCGGAGCAGCCGAGTTCCGCGAACGCGATCTGACCGGCCTCGAGATCCCCGCTCGGAAGGCGCAGGCCCCGACCCGAGTGCGGGCCTACCTCGCAACCCGCCGTGCCGATAAAAACGCCGAGGAGCAACGCCACCGCGGGTTTGACAGTGCATCTCTTCTTCATTCCATCCTCCTTCTTCGCTCGTCCGTGGTTCACAGCGGCGACATCCGTTACCTACGGCCGAGCCCGACGGAAGCCGCCGCCGTCATCGACCGGCCTCGATGCGCGCAAGATCCCGCTCATAGGCGCGCATCGTGATTTCGAGATCGGGGGGTGCGCTGCTACCGCAGAGCTCCGTTTCGAGCGCCTGGAGTGCGCACTTCAGGGTCGTGGGCGTCGCGCTGGCCAACCCACCTTCGGGAAGGAATCCAGCGAGACGCTCGCGGGCGCTCTCTCGGCTCGAGGCGGAAACCTGAGCGAGCCAGGCGATGGCCGATTCCGAAACGTCGCGAAGCGTCGCTAGTTCGGTCCGAACTACAGGAAGCGACTCCCGGTTCCAGGCAATCATTCCGCCGAGGAGATTCGTGACGTCCCGCACCCCCAGGCGCTGAAGCGATTCGCAGGCCTTGCCCGAGCGACCCCCGGAGCGGCAGATGAGGAGGAGGCGGTGAGAGCGAGTGAACTCTTCCGCGTTCGACTCGACGGAAGACAGCGGAAAGAGCTCGGCTCCTTCGATGAAGCCCAGGGGGCCATGGAACTCATGCTCCTCTCGAACATCGATGAGTCGATATCGGTCGAGGTCGCCGTATGCTTCCGCCGGGGTGAGCTCGGGGAACGACGACACGACTACCGACCTCCGCGGAGCAAAGAAACGGAGGCAAGGGCCCCGAAGCGGAGGGAGCCGCGATCCCGGAGCGAAACGCCGAAAGGCGCTTCATGCATTGGCTCGGCTTCGGGCATACTCATCTCCTTGGTGGGGTCGCACACTTTCGCTTTCACACTGGAACGCGCGGGGAGTGGTCGGGTGTACGCGCCTCCGTGGACCAATCCTCGGGCCAGCTCGAAGGATCCTCTGCTGGGTAGATCCGCAGCCTCTGACCGTGCTCTGTAAGCAGATCGTCCTCGTCGCAGTCGAGCGCCGCGGCCGCAGCTGCGAGCCCTGAAGTCGTGACCCCGTGGATACCAGGGGCAAACGTGCTCGCGCCGCACTGAAATAGCCCATCGATGTGCGTGCGAATGGGAAAGCCGAAGGGCCCCAGGTTCCGCAACGTCTTCTCCGTGCCGTACATGGCACCTTCCGAGGCCTGCAGGTAACTGATGTTCGACAGCGGTGTTCCGAGCGACTGGAAGACGACGCTCTCTCGAAAACCCGGCGCAAACCGTTCGATCTCCTCGAGAATTCGGTCAGCGAGGTGCTCCTTGAGCGCAGCATATTCCTTGCCGCGCTCGCCGCGCCGAGTGCCGCGCCAGGCCTCGAACCCATGTGGGGTTCCCAGGGCCAGCGCCTCGACGGTGTGGAGCCCGTCGCTCCGAAGCGACGGGTCCTTGAGGGTCGTGACGTTGAAGAAGAGCCCGGGCACCGAGTCGAGCCTCGAGAGGTCCGAGCGCTGCGCAACCCGGTAGCCGGCCTCAATGTCCGGCGTTCGGCTGTACCAGACGTTCCCGGAGTCGAATCCCGCAGCTCGCATGTCCATATCGACCCCCAGGAACAGACTGAGCGTCGAGACCGAGTAACGCGTTCGCGCGATGCGGCGGCGAAGCCGCGCAGTCTGATGTTCGCGCGCGACCAGACGCCCCCAGGTTACCCCTGGATCGGCATTGGAGATGACAACATCGGCCCGCACATCTCGGCCATCTGTGAGACAGACTCCGGCCGCGCGCCCCGACTCGATCAAGATGCGATCGACCTCCGCACCGACGAACACCTCGCCACCATGGGACCGGATGTTCTTTGCGAGAGCATCGGGAATGGCGTGCCCTCCGCCTCGCGGGTAGCAGGCCCCCTCGAAGTAGTAACTCTGGAGGCCAGCGTGGAGCGCGGCAGGAGCGCGCGACGGCGCCATCCCATGGTCGCCACATTGGATCGAGAGAATCGCCTCGAGCAGCGGGTCCGAGACGAAGTGGTCGAGGAACTTGGCCAGCGGCACCATGCCATAGCGAAGCGTCGCAGACATACGAAATGGTAGAAGCGCTGCATCGCGGATATTGCGGGGCGGGTGCGCCCAGACCAGCTCTTCGGCCATCCGGGTCACCGCGTCGAAATAGCCATCGATGCCACGGGACTCTGCGGGGAATCGTTCCTTGAGGCGCTGGCGGAAGCGGTCCTTCCCTTTCGGAATGTCGAAGCGTTCATCCCCGACGAAGACACGGTCGTAGCCATCTGGATCGAGCTCGAGGAACTCGAGGTCGTTGGCGACGCCGAGCCCCTCGTAGATGCGCCGAAGGCGTCCCTCGGCCCCGAGTTGGCCGATGTAGTGGATGCCGGGGCTGAACTGGAATCCATCGAGCGAGAACGACTGGCTGAAGCCTCCGGGATGCGTGTGCTGCTCGAAGACCGCGACGCTACGCCCTGCCCTGGCAAGTGCCAGAGCCGCGGTGAGCCCGCCGGAGCCAGAGCCGACGATGATCGCATCGTAGTCGGTCGGAGTGCCCATGGTCGTTTTCCTTCGAGCTGCATTCCGGGGCAGACTTGTAAGCGGGATTCCCGAAGCTCGGTTCGACATCATCAACGATGCCGTTCTTCCTTCGGTGCCTCGTTGATGAGTAGGCCTGCAACAGACGTGCCGAGCACCATCGACTAATCGAACTCATCGAGGGGATCAGGCTGCTTGACGTCGAGGCTACGCGCCCACTCCGCCGCGAAGTCGCGCTGCCGGATCCGATTGACGGTGGCACTCAAGCTCATTGCGACGAGCGCACCGAGGCTCGCCAAAGCCATATCTTTGTGGGCATCCCAGGGGTCTCCCTGACTTCCGAGGTAGTGGTGGCCAAGATCGCCCCCGAAGGTGACCGCAGCTCCCCACTCGATCAGTTCGTAGAGCATCGAACTCGACATCGTCAGGTCGAGCGGCAGGAAGTATCCCCAGAACCCGCGCACATCGACGACTCGCAGGAAGATCTCTCGGATCGGGTACGCGAGCAGCAGGCCGTAGGCGAAGTGGATTCCCCGGTCGAACTGATTTCGTTTGAACCCGAGGGCCTCGTCGAGCGAGAGGCCGGTGAGTGCTCGGCCCCATTCGTCGTAGGGAACCAGCGAGTATGTGTAGTGACTTCCGATCTCATGGAGTGAGAGAAAAGCGAAGATCAGAAAGTACGAGAAACGCGAGAAGCGGAACACGTGATAACTGAGGGCGAGAGCGACTACGACCACCACGACCAGGACGTTCTCGAGGATCCAGGTCGATCGGTCAGCGGGGTTGAACCCGAACACCGCGAATTCGATTGCGAACAACGCCGAGAGCCCGATCAAGACTCGCGGTCCCTGGCGAGGAAAGCCACTCATCCGAACTTCCACCTCACTGGGGAGGCTGCGTTGGGCAGAGTGCGTTGGCAGATTCCGTCAGGAGGAATGTTTGACCGTGAGGACTGCACATGGCGCGAGCCGTACGACGCGTTCGGCGACGCTTCCGAGCAGGACGTGTTTCACGCCGGTCAGCCCGCGGGTCCCCATCACGATCAGGTCGGCGCTGTTGCGAGCTGCTTGCTCGACGATCGCGCTGGAGGCTGATTCCTGGCATGCGATCCCGCTTGCCTCGATACCCTTCGACCTCAGGTCCGCTGCGACCGCATCAACCTGTTCGGTCGCTTCGCTCCGGAGCTGCTCGTAGAAACCCTCGGGAAGTCGGTACGAGTCGCCGCCGAGCGGCGTCGCGAGCGGGATCTCGACATGGTAGGCGTGGACGACGAGGATTTTCGCGCCCGCCAGCTTGGCCAGGTCGGTCGCTGTCTCCAGCGCTTTGTTTGCATCGTCGGAAAAATCGGTCGGAACCAGAATGGTGTCGATCTTCATGCCGAGGCCTCCAGGGTCGATGTTTCTCGCACTATCCGGGCTGCCAGCTTTGTCGGGACAGCCAACGAGTTCGAGACGAGGCAGGTCCGCTCGGCCTTTTCGAGAAGGTGTAAAGCGGCCTCGTCAGAGCCGGCGTCGCCGGCCGGCAGGGTGAGCGTGGCGTCGATCCGCACTTCGCTGAACCGCGTCACACGATCGATCCGTGCGAGCACGCCCACGGCGGTCGCATCGACACGATTCCAGCTCAGCCGGGAAGCGCGAGCAATCGCGCGGAACGTCAGTACGAAACAGTCCGCGACGGCGGCGAGCAGGAACTCCTCGGGAGACCACTTGTCTCCCGGTCCATCGAACTCTCTCGGCGGTGCCGATTCCAGCGGCGGGAGCTCCTGGCTCGTCAGCGTCACGGCGGTCTTGTCGAGGGCCGAGGCGGTGACAGTGTATTCGTGAGGTAGGGGTTTCATCGAATCCGGATCCTCCGAGTCGATCTGTAGCCAGGCGCGCTGCAGCTATCCATTGGTCACTGCAACCGTGGTGCCATGTCGAGGGGCGCCACGAGGGAGTGTCTCCTGTCGGGCGCACGAAAGGTGTAAACAAATGCCCCGGTTGAGACATTTAGACACGATCCTTCGGGTGCGGACGGCTGCCTGACGCTGCCTATCGAATGGACTCATCGGGGCGTTGGATGCTCTCGAGATAGGCCACGATCGCGTCGATCCGTGCCGCGATCATGTCGTCCGTCCCTCCATCGCTGTCGTGGCTCATGCGAACAGCCCAGGTCGGCATCTCGCCCACCCCGTGGGCAGCAACGCGTCGACGTCCGTCGATCCAGGAGTGAACCCACTCCCGGTCGAAGCGCCCTCCCCGGCGAGCAGCCAAACGGGTCAGATCCGGCGGCTCGGTCCGCAACGCCTCGGCGCCGAGTCCGTTCCCGGTCGCGCCGACTGCGTGGCAGTCGATGCAGGAGCGCATGAACTCCCGCTGGCCATAGCTGACAAGCGATCTCTGGCGCGCCGGATCGACGACCCGACAGACCTGACCATACTCACTGGGCCGTTGCAGCTCGCACTGCAGCTCCAGGCGGTCATCGAAGAAACCGCGGTGCCACTCCGACCGCCAGATCACGCGAGAACCTCCGTCGGCGCCCTCCAGACTGAGAACCACGGTGTAGAGCTTGAACACCTCGCGCACGCCGGGGCGGAGCGGAATCGGATCGATTCGGAACCGCCCATCCTCCTCGAGCGATACGACCCGGTGCGCGCCGAGGGAAGCCGACGTCTGGTTGCGAACCTCGAGGCGCAGCGTGGCGTCAGGAACTCTCGCTCCTGTGAGCTGCCCCTCGATGACAGGAGACACCGGGTAGTCACGCCACGGGACACAACCAACGAGCCCCGAGATCAGCACGAACAACAACCCGGCAGCGCTAGCGAAACACTTCATCGGCACGAAGCCTCCCCTGGCGGCCAGCCAGACAACGACGAGGGATTTCGTCGCACGTCGCCGAAATCGGTTGCCGCACTCGAGGCAACATACGCGACCATGGCGGCCTTCTCACTGCCTTGAACGTGCCACCCTGCGAGCCTCTGGCGCAGTCTTCAACCCCCGCCAGGTGAGGCAAGGCGTCCACCTGAGGCGCATTGTCCGACTCGAGGAGCACCGAGCCGGCTCCCAGCGGGACGACCCGTGTGGAGCTGTGCCGCCGATTCGAATCGACTTCATGGCTGCTGGACGCTTTCGAGGAAGACGACGATGGCATCGATCCTGGCTGCGGCCATCTCCTCTGCCGTCGCGTAGTGACTCGCCTCCAGCGCAAGTCGGGGTCCCCATACCGGCATTGCACTGCCTCCGTGCGCGACAGTGCGGTTGCGACCATCGATCCACGCGATGATGGCGGTGTGATCCCATTCGCCGCCATGTCGCGCGATGAGGCGCGTCAGATCCGGCGGCGGCGGTGAAAGTGCCGACGCCGCGGGCCCATCGCCGTCCGCAGCGGCACCGTGACAGCTCGCGCACGACCGTTGGAATTCGTGCTCTCCAAGCGACACCAGCCACCCGTGGTTCGCGCCATCCCTTACCTGGCACGGCTGGCCGTGGACCGGCTTCCGCCGTAGATCGCAGTCGAGTTCGACCGGCCCGTCGAGAGTTTCTCGAACCCACTCGGCGCGCCAGATGATGATCGGCTCCGCACTCGGGGCGTGGTAGCTGAGCCAGGCCCGGTAGGTATGTCCGTATTCGTGCCCGGCGAGCGCAAGAGCGATCGCATCGAACCGAAAGCCTCCGCCGGGCTCGACTTCGAGGGTGTGGCGGTCAGCAAGGCCCAGGGAGTCTCTGCTCGCGACCAACAGGTCGAGCTCTGCTCCCGCCGTTGCCGCCCCGGCCCCGAGGATCTGACCCGAGAGCACTGGAGAAACCGGGTAGAGGCGCCCGGGCACCGAGCACGCGGTGCTGGCAACGAGCACACTCCACAGAAGGGCGACGCGCCATGCTTTCGGGCGCGACGTCCGAGTGGAAGAGTTGTTCTTGATCATGCACGATCTCCTGTTGGGGCCCCTCCGTCACGACCCGTGGCGCGAAGCCACGGTGCGAACGGCCAGAGGGGCCTCGTTGTCCGATGGATGGCTCGCGCCTTGCACTCTACTCGCAGAGGAGGTGCGAACCATGAGCCCCGATCGACCGAGTGACGATCGCCTCGCAGAGGAGGTGGGCGCTCAACTCCACCATCTGGACGACCGCCGCGACGCCGCCGAAATGCGCGTCGAAGAGCTGGTGCGGGACGCGGAGTTCGATGACCGTCCCCATGGCAGCGCATCGCATTCCACTCGTTCCATGTGGCTTATCGTTGCTGCGGCCGCCGTAGCCGGGGGGCTGCTCTACCTGTGGCTGAAATCGCAGTGCCTCTAGCCTCCCGCTCCGCCCGGAGCGTCATGATGAGTCTCCCTCGCCTCTATTAGGCCAGGCATCGCAGGATCCGTGCCATCCGCTGGCGGACCGAGCCCGCCGACGGGCAGCAACCGGAACCTCCGCGACCAGATCTCCTCGACAGCTTGCGAAGTCCCGCTCCTGAGCGAGAGTCCCCGGATGCCGAGTGCAGTCGCACCCGGGTAGGAGAGAATCACCCATGCCCCACTCCCGATCGATCACACAGGCCGCGTGTGTACTGAGTGCGGCTCTCGTTCTGAGCGCGTTGGCACTCCCGGCACCCGCCGACGCGGCGGAGCTGGAGGGAGTGGACTTCGCACCGCGAGTCGAGACCGCCAGCAACGTTCTCGACCTCCACGGCGTTGCGCTACTTCGCTACCGGATCGTCTTCCGCGCCTACGTTGCCGCTCTGTACCTGGGGGATCCGTCGGACGCGCAGCGATGGTCCGAGGACGTGCCGAAACGCCTCGAGCTGTCGTACTTCTGGGGAATCGAGGCGGATGACTTCGGCCGAGCCGCAGACGAACTGCTTGCTCGCAACATCGACGCTGCGCGCGTCACGTCGCTCCGGGAGCCGATCGATGCTCTCCACGCGCTCTACCGCGACGTCCAACCCGGCGACCGCTACGCACTGACCTATCTACCCGGGCGCGGGACCGAACTCGCACTCAATGGGGAGCCGCTCGGAACGATCGTAGGCGCCGACTTCGCCGCCGCCTACTTCTCGATCTGGTTGGGGCGCGATCCGATCGATGCCGAATTCCGGGACGCGCTCCTCGACGGGCGGCGCTAGCTCGAGCGCGGACGACACGTCGCATCGCAGACGTCGGGCGCTCGTCGCCCCGGCAGCAACGGGCGGATGCGCGCGAACAGCCAATAGAACGCATCGAAGATCGGCCGGAGCCCCCACCAACCACTCGGTGCGGCCAGCCAACCGAGGCCGATGGCACGGTAGAGTTCCCGGAAAGCCTCGGTGCCCTGCACGAACCCCCCGTCCGATCGCCTCACATGCAGCGAACCCTCGAGTTCGGCCAGAGTCTTCCCGACCGCCTCCGGATCGAAGTCCGGGGCGCTGATGTCGACGAAGCCAATCGAACCGTTCCCGTCGCGACGCTCCAGCCAGCGCACCTCTCGCGAGCACAGCGGGCAGGCCGCGTCATAGAAACAGACCAGAGACTGGCCGGCATCGGAGGAGAGTCTAGATTCGCTCACCGCCAAAGTGTGAATCCGCGAGCGGAGATTGCGAAGCCCAATGACTCCCCCACTTCCTGAGATCGATCTAGCGCCGTACTCGGTGGGCAACGCCACCCGAGTCACAGGACTCAGCGAGCACACGCTGCGAGCCTGGGAGCGTCGCCACGGAGCCGTCACTCCGGTGCGGACCCAGGGTGGCACGCGTCGCTACACGCAACAGCAGATCGACCGGCTCCTGCTGCTCAAGCGCGCCGTGGATGCGGGACACCGCATCGGACAACTCGCCGAGCTCGACGACGAGGCCATCGCAGAACTGCTCAGGCCCGGGGAGGAACCCTATGCCGGGCCGATCAACGAGATCCTTGCAGCAATCGAACGCTTCGATGCGACCGCGGTCGAGCGGCAGCTCGAGCTTCACTTCCGAGCTCTCGGTCCAATCGAGTTCGCGCATCGGCTTGTAGCGCCTCTGCTGAGAGAGCTCGGTCGGCGTTGGGAGCACGGCCTGATCGGGCCGGCGACCGAGCACTTCGCCAGCGGCATCACGAGAAGTGTGTTGAGCGTCGCTCTCCGCGAGCACGGCGGATCGCCTAACGGACCCGCAATCATATTTGCCGCTCCATCCGGAGAACGGCACGAGTTCGGCTTGCTGATCGGCGCGATCCTGGCAGCGGGCGAAGGCTTCCAGGTCGTCTACCTGGGCGCCGATCTCCCGGTCGTCGAGATCGCTCGCGTGGCGCACGAGGTCAGCGCGGCCGTCGTCCTGGTGGCCTCGACGATCGGCACGGAGGAGGCCGCCATGCAGCTCCGCGACCTTCGAACCTCGCTCGACCCCCCGATCGAGCTGTGGCTCGGCGGGCCAGCCGCGGGCTTCGACCAGACTGATGAAAAGGTAGAAAAGGTGATTGATTTCAATCATCTCCAATTTCTTTTGCGCAATCACGCTGAATCGTATGTCTAGATTTTCAATCTATATATCTTGACATTGATCGAGGGCCCTGTTTTCATCCCGTAGGCGCGAGGGCTGACCCTTCGGCCCAGCGGGAGGCAGCCATGGCAACTGCAGCAGTAATCGAAGAACGAACGGCGAGCGGGGCGGCCGACGACATCGGCGCGTACTTCCAGGGGATCGGCAGCCTGCCGGTGCTGGAGTCCAACGAGCTCTTTGCCTTGTGCGACGAGATGAACGAGCACTCGCAGCACTTCCGGGACACCGTCTATGGAGCGCCTGATCTCGCCGCCGCGATCGTCGACGATTGGCGTCGCCGTCTCGCGAACGGCCTCGTTACGGCGCGGATGAGCCGCCGTCACCGCGACGGAACGGGGACCGATTACGCGACGCAGATCGACTCCGCCCTCGGATGTGCAGAGCAAGCCTTGCGACGCGCCCAACCGCCCAACCGTTCGGCAGCGCGCGAGGCCGCAGAGGCTCTCGCCGACGCCGATCTTTCCCTGGAACTCGTGACCCGGTTGTTTCGCACGTCACTGGCAACACG